>NPIE01001675.1_pt1 | contig 128207 bp, 133 predicted proteins | sample 8637661 | NCBI WGS metagenome assembly NPIE01 (sample SAMN07420842, study PRJNA396082) | bioreactor metagenome | isolation source: sample BA12 brine-fed electro-methanogenic bioreactor BA | place: Japan: Kochi | collected 2016-12-09
GTTACTCACCCGTCCGCCACTGTCCGGCACTCAGCCACTGATAGCCAGTTACTTCCATCCTCTGCGCCTTCCCGTTGCTCCAATTGTCCCTTCCTGAGCAACTGGCCACTAGAGGCTGAGTGCCGGACCGTCCGACTTGCATGTGTTAAGCACGCCGCCAGCGTTCGTCCTGAGCCAGGATCAAACTCTCCATGAAAATTCAAAGTTGATCCGCTCGTTTTCCGCGCACCGTATTCTTTTATCAAGGTTCTTCCGGCCGCCCCAACGGAGCGACGGCGATGAATATACCACGCTTCCGCCGGTTGTGCAACCCCATCAAGTACAAGTTTGAGACCGTGTTTTGAAAGACGTTTTAGGCTCACCTGATTTCTGGTATCCTTCTTGGTGCGCTTGTCTGGTTCACAGGATGTCAAAAATCAAATCGGCTATCCAACGGGGAAATCGCCTTCAAGGTGTTTTTTCGGATAAAATCCGGAGGTCTGTGGAATGGGAAAATCCGGCAAAAGTCAAAAGAACGGCCAAAATGGCAATATGAAGGAAAGGACGAAGAAAAAAAAGCAAAGGCCCAACCTTGCCCGCACGATTCTCAGGACCGTATTCATGGTTCTGCTCCTGTGTTTCGCCATCCTGTCTGTTTTCACAGCCCTGTACGTGCGGAACGCGGCATCGAGTCTCCCCTCGTTGGAAGAAATCGCCCATTACGAGGCAGACCTTTCCACCATAGTTTATGACAGAAACGAAAAGGTCATCACACGACTTTTTCACGAAAACCGGACATGGGTTGCCTTCGACCAGATTTCCCCCTTCATGAAGCAAGCGGTCATCGCCGCAGAGGACAGTTCCTTCTATGAGCACGGAGGCCTCGACTTTGGCGCCATCCTTCGGGCCCTGTGGGTGGACATAACTCACGGAGAACTCAAGCAGGGAGCCAGCACCATCACCCAGCAGCTGGCACGGAACCTCTTTCTGACGCGGGAACAGACCATTGGCAGAAAGGCCCGTGAAGCAATTCTCGCGCTGAGGCTCGAGCGGGTCTTCACCAAGGACCGCATTCTCGAAATGTACCTGAACATGATCTATTTCGGACATGGCGCCTGGGGTATTCACACGGCGTCCCAACTGTACTTCAACAAGGAACCCGCTGACCTGACCCTGTCCGAAGCCTCACTCCTCGCGGGCATCATAAAGGCACCGGAATACTACACCCCGAAAAGGCATCCGGACCGGGCGTCCCGGAGGCAGCAATATGTCCTGAACCGGATGCGCGAGGATGGATACATTTCAGCCGAGGCGGCGGAAACGGCACAGAAGATCGAACTGGATTTCCAGAATCTCGAAAAACCGGCCCTGATGTTCGACCAGGCACCTTATTTCATTTCATACATCCTCTTCGATCACCTCCTTCCCAAATACGGCAGCGACATGGTCTACCGCGGGGGCTTGCGGGTCTACACCACAATCGACCTCGATGTCCAGAAAGATGCGAAAGAGGCGATACAGGGACTCAAGAGCGAAGGCGCCATCGTGGCCCTTGAGCCTTCTACGGGAGAAATTCTCGCCCTTGTTGGAGGCAAGGATTTTGAAAAGAGCAAATTCAACAGGGCGACCCAGGCCTTCAGGCAGCCGGGATCGGCTTTCAAGCCTTTCGTTTACACCGCCGCCCTGCAGGAAGGCATCAGGCCAGTGGATCACGTCCTGGACGCGCCTGTGTCTTATGACAACGGAATCGACGAAAGCGGGGAAATAGACCTGTGGCAACCCGGCAACTACACCGGAGAATACCGCGGCGAGGTCACCATTCTTGAAGCACTCACGCATTCGTACAACACGGTGGCCGTGAGGGTCGGCCACATGACGGGAATCGACCGGGTGCTCAATATCGCAAGGGACGCGGGCTTTACCTCCCCCCATCTTCCCGCCGACCTGTCGCTCTGCCTCGGATCGGCGAGCGTCACCCCCCTGGAAATGGCGGCCGCCTACAGCGTCTTCGCCAACGGGGGATACCGCATACGCCCCTATGGCATCAAGCGCGTCACCACGGCGGCGGGAGAAGCCCTGGAACAGCATGGTCCCGAACCGGTGAAGGCGATTGCCCCGGAGCTTGTCCTCTCGATACGCTCCGTCCTGGAGAACGTCGTCCGGGCCGGGACCGGAAGGAGAGCCGCCATTGCCGGCTATGAAACTTTCGGCAAGACGGGAACGACCAACGAATACAGCGACGCATGGTTCGCCGGGGGACTTCCCGGACTCGTGACCGTTGTCTATGCCGGTCACGACGACCATAAAAGCCTCGGGAGGCCCGGCACGGGTGGAGCCGTTGCGGCTCCTGTATGGAAGGCCTTTGTTGAAAAGGCCGTCACAAGGCTTCCGGTACGGGAGCATTTCGTCCCCTCCGGCCAGATAATGGAAACCGTTTCCGTCTGTTCGGAGTCGGGCTTCCTGGCCACGTCAAGCTGCCCGGCAACGAAGATTGCGCTTCCAGACGGGATGGCTCCCAGGGCGACCTGTCCGCTTCACGGTGGAACTTGGGAAATGGCGACATCCGACCCGAAGGCCCCCATGTTGCTGCTTTCCCCAAAGGACCAGGAGGTCCTCGGCGTTGCGAAAAGCGCTGTCGAAGTTTACAGCCTGAGCCTGCCCGAGAGCTTTGTCCTTGCCGAAGAACAGGTGATTCCACCTTACAAAACGCCAGAAACGGAACCGTTACCCGGACCACGACCGCTGGAACCAGCACAGAAGGCGAAGGTCCCTGTTCCAAAAGATTCGGATCAGACCCGCAAGCGGAAGGAACGCACTCCGGAAGAGGTGGAAGAACGTTTCCAGGAACTTCTCAAGCAGTACGGGATCAGCAACTAGATTGCAGATGCAGGGAAAGTGTCTTTGAGCGGATCATGAAACCCGGGGCTTGTCATCATGAGCCGTTCGAAGAAGATCGTGGCATACCGGCGGCGTTGACATTTTCGAACAGGAACGCGCGATCCTGCTCGCCTTTCTCGATCCCGTTGACAGTACGTCCCAGGGGCAAGATCTTTCCTCGTTTTAGGGCTTTACGCCGCCCCGGGAGACAAAAAGTCCGACTCGAAGGGCTCCCAAAAGAAAGGGGGCGCCTGTGCAGGCGCCCCCTTTCTTTTCCTCCAGGCCATCTAGTCGATGAGCCCCAGTTTGGCCTGCGCCGCGGAAAGCCGCGCCACGGGGATCCGGTAGGGTGAACAACTCACGTATTTCAGCTTCAGCTTGTGGCAGAATGCGATGCTCCGCGGGTTCCCCCCGTGTTCACCGCAGATTCCGATCTGGATATCTTTTCTCGTTGCCCGCCCGTCGGCGACGGCGATCTCCATGAGGCGGCCGACTCCTTCCCTGTCCAGGACGTGAAAGGGGTTTTCGTCAAGGATGTGGTCTGTGACGTATTGCGCAAGGAATTTGCCCTCGGCATCGTCCCTGGAGTACCCGAAGGTCGTCTGCGTCAGGTCGTTGGTGCCGAAGCTGAAAAATTCGGCGTAATCGGCGATTTTGTCGGCCACAAGAGCCGCTCGGGGGAGTTCGATCATCGTCCCCACAAGGTATTTGACAGGTTTTTCCACCTTTTCCATGACTTCTGCGGCAACCCGGTCCACCATTTCCTTGAGGCGTTTCATCTCTTCACGGGTACCGACAAGGGGCATCATGATGTCGGGAATGACTTCCTTCCCCCTGGCCGCCAACTCGCAGGCCGCCTCCAGTATGGCCCGGATCTGCATTTCGTAGATCTCCGGATAAATCATCCCGAGCCGGCAACCCCGAAAGCCGAGCATGGGGTTGTTTTCCCTGAGGGAAAGAGCCCGCTTCAGCGTCGCCTGGATCTTCCCGTATTCCCGGGTTTCCTTTTTGCCTTCTTTTTCCAGTTTCGCCATCTTCTCACGGAGCTCTTCCTCGTTGGGCAGAAATTCATGTAGCGGCGGATCAAGAAGACGGATCGTGACCGGGAGTCCCTCCATGGCCTCGAAAATGCCCGTGAAGTCCTCTTTCTGCATGACGCGGAGTTTGTCCAGCGCCTGCTCCCGTTCCTCGCGGGTCCCTGACATGATCATCTGCTGCATCACGGGAAGCCGTTCTGCGGCCATGAACATGTGCTCCGTGCGGCAAAGGCCGATACCCATGGCGCCGAACTCCCGCGCCTTTTTGGAATCCTCGGGGGTGTCGGCGTTCGCCCAAACCTCCAGTTCCGAAATGCTGTCGGCCACGTCCAGAAGCTCCCGGAACTCCTGCGAAAAGGACGGCTGCACCAGAGGGACTTTTCCGACGATAACTTCCCCCTTGGTGCCGTCTATGGTGATGATGTCACCCTTCTTGATGACCTTCTCCCCGACACGCATTTCGCCTGCATCGACGTCGATCTGAACCGCCTCGCAACCCGAAACACAGGGCTTTCCGATGCCTCGCGCCACCACAGCCGCATGGCTCGTCATGCCTCCGCGGCTGGTCAAAACCCCCTGGGCGGCAAAAAGACCGTGAATGTCATCAGGAGTCGTCTCTGGACGAACCAGGATGATGGCATCTCCCGACTGGCCGAGCCGTTCCGCCTCGTCGGCATCGAAAACCACCTCGCCCACGGCGGCCCCGGGAGAGGCCGGCAGCCCTTTGGCGAGCACATCGTAAGATGCTTCGGGGTCTATCTGCTTGTGCAGCAGCTGCTCCACCTGTTCCGGCGTCACGCGGGAAACAGCTTCTCCGCCGTCGATGAGACCTTCCTCGTACATATCCACCGCCGTGTTGACGGCCGCCTTCGCCGTCCGCTTGGCCGTCCTGGTCTGAAGGATATAGAGTTTTCCTCTTTCGATGGTAAACTCGATGTCCTGCATGTCCTTGTAATGTTTCTCGAGGAGGGAGGCGACTTCCTCGAGTTCCTTGTGTGCCTCGGGCATCTTTTTCGCAAGATCGGCGATTGGCTCAGGGTTCCTGATTCCCGCCACCACATCCTCGCCCTGGGCGTTCGTCAAAAACTCGCCGTAGAGGACCTTTTCTCCGGTGGCCGGGTTGCGGGTGAAACAGACACCGGTTCCGCAATCGTCGCCGAGGTTGCCGAACACCATGGTGACCACGTTGACCGCCGTTCCGAGATCATCGGGTATGTGATTGATCTTCCGGTACGTTTTGGCCCTCGGCGTGTTCCAGCTGTTAAAAACGGCGATCACGGCTTTTTTGAGTTGTTCCCAAGGATCGGTGGGAAAGGGCTCCTCATGCTCCTGGGAAACGATGCGCTTGAATTTTTCGATAACCTTCTTCCATGCATCGGCCGGAACTTCATAGTCGTACTCCAGGTCAAGGCTGCGCTTGGTCTGGGTAATCACGTTGTCCATCATGCTGCTTTCGATGCCCAGGACCACGTCGGCATACATCTGGATGAACCGGCGGTAGCTGTCGTAGGCGAACCGCTCATCTTCCGCCTCCTCGGCAAGAACCTTGACGGTTTCGTCATTGAGACCAAGGTTGAGTATGGTATCCATCATTCCGGGCATCGATACGGCCGCTCCCGACCTGACGGAGACGAGCAGCGGTTTTTCGGTACCTCCGAAGGTCTTTCCCGTTTCTCTTTCGATTTCAGAAACAGCCTCGCTGACGCGGGGCCACAGTTCGTCGATGAAGGATTCCTGTTTTTCCAGGAACTCCAGGCAGGCCTCGGTGGTTATGGTAAAACCCGGAGGGACGGGAAGCCCTATTCTCAGCATTTCCGCCAGGTTGGCCCCCTTGCCTCCGAGAAGGTCCTTCATGTCCGCCCGGCCTTCACGGAAATGGAAAATGTACTTCTTTCCTCTCGCTGCTTCGCTCATGACTGCCACCTCCGTTTTCGTGTCATGTCACGTTCGCAGGTAGTCGAGTATTTCCTGGGCCGTTTCCTCGATAGCCCTGTTCGTCACGTTCATCACCCTGCAGCCTATCTTTCTCATGAGGTTGCGCGCGTACTGGAGCTCCTCCTCCACACGCTCCCACTGCGCGTAGTTGGACACTTCCGAGTCTAGCCCCAGGAGTCTTAGCCGCTCCCGCCTGATATGCACCAGTTTTTCTGGCTGGATCATGAGGCCGAAAATCCGCTCGGGCGGGATGTCGAACAGCTGTTTCGGCGGTTCCGTTTCGGGGATAAGCGGGATGTTGGCGACCATGAACCCCCTGTGGGCGAGGTACATGCACAGCGGGGTCTTGCTGGTCCTGGAAACCCCGATGATAACGACGTCCGCCGACGAAAGGCCCTCTGGGCTGCGGCCGTCGTCGCACTTGATGGCGAACTCTATGGCCTTGACCCTGCGGAAGTATTCCTCGTCCATCCGCCGGAGCAGTCCCGGTGTCTCCAGTGGAGGATGCCCGAGCCTTTTTTCCAGTATATCAAGAATTGGGCCCAGGATGTCCACCGTCTGCGTGCCCTGCCCCGTCGCCTTGTCAACGAACCAGCGGCGCAGATCGTGGTCAACGAGGGTGCAGATGATGAGCGCCCCGTCCTCGGCGGCCTGTTCGAGGACCTCCTGGGCACGCTCCCTGTTGTTAATGTAGCGGAAGCGGTGAAGGTCGATGCTGTCCGACGCAAACTGGCTGAAGGCCGCCCTCGCAACATGTTCGGCCGTTTCGCCGGTGAAATCAGACACGACGTAAATCGTCATTTTCATGGGGGCTCCTCCCCTCCCGTGATGGGGTCACCTGAAGGCCGATGAAAACTAGCCTTTCAGAAGCCCCAGGTCGCCGACGGCGGCGAAGAGGTTTTCCGTCCTCCTTAGAAGAGACAGCCGGTTGTTCTTGAGTTTCTCGTCGTCGGTCATAACGAGGACATTGTCAAAGAAGGCCGTTACGGGGGGCTCAAGCCGTGCAAGAAGCCGGGTGAGTTCCTCCCAATCGCATTCCGTTACAGCTTTTTCAGCCGGTTCACGGATTTCTTCAACGGCATTCCAGAGAGACCGCTCCGCCTCCTCGGCAAAAAGACTCTCGTCGGGCGCGCCTGTGGGCTCTTCCGCCTTGGCAAGGATATTCCTTACCCTCACGGCGGCCGTCACAAGGCCCTTGAACCACTCCTCATCCCGAACGGCAGCAAAACTGTCGAGGAATCGAAGAACCTGAAAGGGGCGTTGCCAGGTGACGGAAAGGGCCAGCGACGTCAGGTCATGGGGATATCCCTTTTCCCTCACCTGGTGCTGCAGCCGCTGCCTCAGAAAATCCAGGATGCCGTTGACGCCGGAATCATCCAGTTCGTACACCGTCGCCGCCGTCCTTGCCCCGGCTTCCAGGTCCAGATCAAGATCAAGGGCCCAGATAATCTCGTTGATCGTTCTCGCCGCCCTCCGGAGTCCATAGGGATCCTGCGATCCCGTCGGCTGGAGAGATGCCTTGAAGCCGCCGGCAATTGTATCAAGCCTGTCGGCGATCCCTAGGACCGCCCCGACCTGGTCCGAGGGCGTCACATCACCGGCATAGGCGGGGAGGTATTGCTCGAAAATCGCAAGGGCCACCCGTTCGTCTTCCCCACTGCGCTTCGCGTACTCACGGCCCATGACACCCCGGAGTTCGGCAAACTCATAGACCATTGCCGTCGCCTGGTCAGCCTTCGAGAGGTACGCGGCTCGCGCGGCGAGGGGACGGATATCGTCCCATCCGTTTTGATCACAGAGTGCGACGGCAATGGCCTGGATGTTCATCGTCCTGTCGTATACCGACCCCAGCTTTTCCTGGTGGACGATGCTTTTCAGTTTCTCCACCCGTCGATGCAGCGGTATCTGGAGGTCTTCCTCCCAGAAAAAGGCCGCATCCGTCAGCCGTGCCTTGAGGACCCGCTCGTTTCCTTCCCTGACGACAGCCATGTTCGTCGCCCTGTTGTTGCTGATGCCGATAAAGTAGGGTTTCAGGGCCCCCTGTTCGTCCCTGACCGGGAAATAACGCTGGTGGTGCTTCATGGTCGTTGTCAGGACTTCCTCGGGCATCTCGAGGAAGGATTCGTCAAACCTGCCGGCAAAGGGAACAGGATACTCCACGAGAAAGAGGTTCTCTTCCACCAGTGCCTCGTCCCCTTCGGCCCTCGCCGCGATTTCTTTTTCGATGGCGGAAATCCCGGCAAGCATTTTTTCACGTCGTTTCTCCGGATCGATGATAACGGAGTTGTCGTAGAGCTTTGCGAAATACTCATCGGTGTTTTTGATTTCTATCTTTCGCGAACCCATGAACCGGTGCCCCCTGGTAACCCTCCCGGCTTCCAGGTTTCCGTGGGAAAAAGGCACAACTTCGCTTCCGAAAAGGGAGAGGATCCAGCGTATGGGCCTGGCAAAACGAACGAAGGTCTCATCCCAGTACATGTTCTTCGGAAACACGAGCCGCCTGATCACCGCCGGCACAGCTTCCTTGAGGACATCCGCGGAATCGAGTCCTTCCTTTTTCAGGACGGCCACGGCAAAATCGGTGCCACCGACACTCCGTTTCTCGAGATCATCCACAGAGACGTTTTTGCTTTTCGCGAATCCCTTCGCCGCCTTCGTGGGATGGTCGTTCGCATCAAAAGCCTGCTGCCATGTGGGGCCCTTGAGTTCTTCGGTGAGATCTTCCTGCTTCTCGGAAAGGTCCCTGACGTAAAGGACGATTCGTCTCGGCGTTGCAAAGCTTTTCATGGAACCAAAGCTCAGTCTCCTGGTCTCGAACTCGGTATTCGCAATCCTGAGGATCTCTTCCAGGGCCCAGGAGACGAAACCGGCCGGTATTTCTTCCGTGCCGATTTCCAGAATGTAATCACGTGTCGTCATCGGGCCTGCCTCCCCGTCTTGCCTTCAAATTTTTCAATAAGCGGGTATCCGAGGTTTTTCCTTTGTTCGCAGTAGGCGGCGCAACATTGTGCCGCAATGTTCCGGACCCTCGAGATGTACCCCGTTCTTTCCGTCACGCTGATGGCGTTGCGGGCGTCCAGAAGGTTGAAGGTATGGGAACACTTGAGGACATAATCGTAGGCCGGGAACACCAGGCCGGCCTCAAGGCATCGCCTGGATTCGTCTTCGTATTTGGCGAAAAGGTCGAAAAGCATCGACGTGTCAGCCACCTCGAAGTTGTAGGTGGAGAACTCGACTTCCCCCCGATGATGCACGTCACCGTAAGAGACGTCGCCCACCCAGGTGAGATCGTACACGTTGTCGACTTTCTGGACGAACATGGCGATCCGTTCAATACCATAGGTCAGTTCGACGGGAACGGGATCCATGTCGATCCCGCCGACCTGCTGGAAGTAGGTGAACTGGGTGATCTCCATGCCGTCGAGCCAGACTTCCCAGCCTAGCCCCCAGGCTCCTATGGTGGGTGATTCCCAGTCATCCTCCACAAAGCGGATGTCGTGTTCCTCCGGTTCTATGCCCAGAGCCTTGAGACTTTCCAGGTAGATTTCCTGAATGTCCTCCGGCGAGGGCTGGATGATCACCTGATACTGGTAATAATGTTGGAGCCTGTTGGGATTCTCCCCGTAGCGGCCGTCGGTGGGTCTCCTTGAGGGCTCCACGTAAGCCACCCTCCATGGTTCGGGGCCAAGCACTCGCAGGGTCGTCGCCGGATTCATCGTACCGGCGCCTACTTCGATGTCATAAGGTTGCTGGATCACGCATTTCTGTTCCGCCCAGAATTTCTCGAGACGAATGATGATGTCCTGAAAGTTCAAGGAATTCCCTCCTTTTCGAAACAAAACGGCCTCATTTCGATTATGTCATGTCCCGGACAGGATACCCTTTTTGACCAGGTCATTGCAAAGATTCCATGTCCTTTCATCAACGACGGACTGTCTTGCCCACTCGAGGAAGGCCTTTCGCGACAGGACGACGGCCTTCTGCAGATCCTTGACGTCTTCCGCGCACAGCCGGACGCCCGCTTTTGACCTCGCACAGGTGGCGCAGTAGAGTCCACCTTCGGAAAGAATCCATTTTCGGGAGTCCCCGGCGCCGCACTCGATGCATCCGCCAAGGTGTGGTGCCAGCCCCCAGATTCTGAGCCACCTCCAGAAAAATCTCCATTCTGTGGCAGCCGCCGGAACGGATTCATCCTCAAGGGAAGAAAGGGACCAATATAAAAGGGGCAACAATTCGTCGCAGGGATGCATGGGCAAAAGGGCTAACGTAACGGTCCGAATCCATTCAATCGCCCTCCGCATCCTTTCAGGCCGGTTCCGGAGGGACCAGAAATCCTTTTTCACATCCACATCCCTGAGGTAGAAACGGTTCGGCCCGCGGTACAAGTGCATGATACCCCAGACCATGGGTTCCGTAGAACCGCCGAATCGTGCTTTCCCGCGCGCCGCCCCCGGTGCGGATGTCCAGACGGGGCCGTAACGGGACAGGAAAATGTAAACGCTCCTGTTTCCTTCGGGTGAATCCACCCGTCTCAAAACAACCCCTCGCTCCTTGCTCAGCCCCTGTCTGCTCTTTCCCTCCATGGCTGACCACTCACGCACTAAAGGAGGCCCATGCGCCTGAGATCGGACTCGTTTTCCCTCCAGCGCGGCCTTACCTTAACCCACAGGTCAAGATAGACTTTCCGGCCGAACTGGCGTTCGAGGTCGATTCTCGCCGCCCTTCCGACGGCTTTCAGCTTCGATCCACCTTTGCCGATGAGGATGCCCTTCTGGCCGGGGCGCTCCACGTAAATCTCGGCGCGCACAAAAAGGTTTTCACGTTCGGCGTATTCCTCAGGGCTCTTGAATTCCTCGACGACAACGGCAACAGAATGGGGAACCTCCTGTTCGGTCTGCTCAAGAACTTTCTCCCTGATGATTTCCGCAGCCAGAAAACGTTCCGAAAAATCGCCGGCCATATCTTCCGGGTACAACGGAGGGCCGGGCGGCATCCTCTCAATCAGTCTTTTGCCAAATTCCTCCACTCCGGCGTTTTTTCCGGCACTGACAAGGGCCTCGTCGCAAATATCCAGGATCCCGTCGTAGAACCCCCTGATTCTCCCGGCGGCTTCAGCTGGGTCAAAGGCAAGATCGATCTTGTTGATGACGAGGAATACAGGCACCGAAGCCCCCGATGCAATACGGTCCACCAGGATTCTGTCGGCGGGACCCATGCTTTTGTCCGTAGCCTCTGTAACAAGACAGACCATATCCACCTGGGAGAGCGCCTTGAGAAGGTTGTTTTCCATGGTCCTTCCCAGAAGGTGCAAGGGGCGGTGGAGTCCAGGTGTGTCAACGAGGACCACCTGGCCTTCCTTCGCTGAGAAAATGTAGCGGGTGCAGTGCCTGGTCGTCTGCGGCTTGGAGGAGACGATGGAATATTTCCAGCCCATCAGGGCGTTGACAAGGGTAGACTTCCCTACGTTGGGCCTGCCCGCGATTGCGGCGACACCGCTTCTGTAGACGGTGCCCTTGTCCTCAGGAGCAGTCATCTTCGCCTCTTTTGGGCTCCTTGACGAACGGACGGGGGAAAAGCTCCGCCAATGAAAACAATGATGGTTCCCCGTCGCTCTCAAGGACGACAGTCATCGCGGGATTGAACTCGGCGAGCACCTGTCTGCATGCCCCGCAGGGGTAACAGGGCCTTTTTGAGATCCCTGTCACGGCAATGGCCACGGGGGTTTCCATATCCTCTGAAACCCCTTTGGCCAGGGCGTTCCTCTCGGCGCAGATCGTCAGCCCGTAGCTCGCGTTTTCGATGTTGCACCCCGTGAAGATTTTCCCGTCCCGGCACAGAAGGGCGGCTCCGACGGGAAAGCCCGAATAGGGTGCGTAGGCATTGATGGACGCTCTCCTCGCCAGCTCGAGGAGCTCCGAGGGCGTCTTTCCCGTTTCCGCGGGCCACTGCATGTCAACCGCCACCTTCCTCAGAAGTCTTCATCGCCGGTCTCGTAAGCGCCCATCCCCACACCTGCATCCCTGGGCGAAAGACGGATGAGCTTGATGCGATGGTCTTCAACCTCGAGCACTTCGATATCCCAGTTCCCGTAATACAGGCGCTGGCCCTGATCAGGGAAACGCCCTGCCAGAGAGAGGATGAGACCGCCGATGGTGTCCACATCCGCCGAAACGAAGGGGTAGCCGATTTCCTCGCTCAGGTCCTCGAGATCCATGTACCCCTTCACGAGGTAGCTTCCTTCCGTCTCTTTCTGCAGCGGCGGAGTTTCTTCGTCATACTCGTCCTGGATCTCGCCGAAAATCTCCTCGATCAGGTCCTCCAGAGTCACCAGTCCCGCCGTTCCTCCGTATTCGTCGACGACGATGGCCATGTGGACGCGTTTTCCCTTCATGATATCGAGGAGGTCGGCGATGCGCATCATCTCCGGGACAAAAAGGGCTTCCCTCTTGAGCCCTGAGACACTCTTGTCAAATTCCCCTGAACGGATGGCACCTATGATATCTTTCACGTAGAGGATTCCCACGATGTGGTCGGGGCTTTTTTCAAAAACAGGAACCCTCGAATGCCCGCATTCCTGGAAGACCGAGACGGATTCTTCGAGGGTCGTTTCAGAGGAAATGGCGATCATGTCGGTCCTGGGTATCATAATCTCGTACACCCGTGTTTCCTCGAAGGAGATAATCCCGTGGATCATCTTGCGCTCATCCTCTTCGATGGCCCCGGAGGCCTCGCCGATGTCTACCATCTGCTCGATCTCCTCGCGGGTCACGAAGGTGTGTCGCGCGGAAAGGTCAACCTGGAAAAGGGCGCCGAAGAAACGCACAACACCAGTTGTCGCAAATATCAGCGGCTTGGCGAAAACATGGATGATTCGCAAAACAGGCAGGGCCGCAATGACGAAAGCCTCGTAGTTGACGATGGCCACGCTCTTCGGAAGGATCTCTCCGAATATGACGATCACCACCGTCATGAAGGCCACGGCGACCAGGACGCCCTCACTTCCGATAAGCGCAAGCGCCACAGATGTCGCAACAGCGCTGGCGGCGATATTGACCAGGTTGTTTCCGATCAGGATAACCGTCAGGGCCCTTTGCATGTCAGCCAAAAGCCATTCGATGCTCTTCCTTCTGCGGGGGTGTCTCTCCTGGAGGGCAAGAAGCTTCCCTCTGCCGATGGTTGTGACGGCGGTCTCTGAACCGCTGAAGAAGGCGGACCCCGCAAGGAGGATGAAAAGGAGCAGAAAATCCTGAGCTACATCCTCGCTCACTGCCGATTCACTCCTTTTCTTCGGGCACCTGTGCTGTTTTCTGCGTCATATGACTTTACAAGATCCTCCTGGATTTCCCACATCCGGTCTTTCTCCTCTTCGCCGCGGTGATCCAGGGCAAAAAGATGCAGGATGCCGTGAACCAGGACCAGAAGGAGTTCTTCTTCGTATTTTTTCCCGCAACGGTCGGCATTCGCGGCAATTTGCCGCGGGCAAACCACGAGGTCCCCGAGTTCGAGCACCGGCCAGTCCGACGGAGGCAAAAAAAGGCCCTCCTCCGTTTCCCAGAGCGGAAAGGACAGGACATCTGTCGGCTCGTCGATGCCGCGATACTTTTTATTGAGTTCCCGAACCTCTCCGGGGTTCGCGGCAGAAAGCGATATTTCAAGCACTTCCGGTTCCGGCACCTCAGGGGCGAGTCGCCCCCAAAGACCTGAGAGGGCCCTTTCCAGCACCTCAAGCGAAAGACTTCCCAGCACCGGCCTGAATTGCTCATTGACTTCAAATCTTAGTGCCATCGGCGCCTCTCCCTTGTGCGTCTTGCGGTTTCTTCTCGTCAACGGGCTTGACCTGCCTCGTGTGATACATGTGTCGGAGGGATTCGATAAAACTCTCCCTGATGACGGAAATTTCTCTCAGGGTCAGATCCACATGGTCCATCTGACCTTCCTGGACCTTGGTCTCGATGACATCAGCGACAATGTCCTGGATATCCCGTGTATCGAGGACGGTTGACCCGGCGGAACGAACGGCGGCTTCTACGGAATCAGCCAGCATGATGAGGGCCGTTTCACGGCTTGCCGGCTTCGGCCCAGGATAGCAGAACTGCTCCACCGGGATTTCCTGTTCCGAGGATCGGGCTTTTTTAAAGAAATACTGGAGGCACGTGGTCCCGTGATGCTCCTGGATGAAATCACAGATCCGGCGCGGCAGCTTGTATTTTCTCGCCATCTCGAGACCATCCCGCACGTGGGAAACGATCACCAGGGCCGACATTGTCGGTGCCAGGGCGTCATGGGCGTTTTCGCCCGCCTGCTGGTTCTCGACAAAAAACTGCGGTCTTCTGAGTTTCCCGATGTCATGATAGTAGGCTCCGGCCTTGACAAGAAGGGACTTCATCATGAGCTTTTCCGCCGCCACTTCGGCCAGGGTTCCGACCATAAGAGAATGGTGATAGGTTCCCGGAGCCTCGAGCTGAAGCCTTTTGAGCAAAGGGTGGGAGGGGTGGCTCAGATCCACGAGTCTCGTAGGCGTGAGGATATCGAATATGGATTCCCAGATTGGAAGGAGGGCCACCGCGAGGATCGCCCAGAAGAAGACGGAAAGAACATACGTTGCGGCCATACGGATCGAAATGTCGAGGCCGAGCCCATATCGGCACATGAGGGCGATCGCCGCGGAAACTGAACCGATGACCGCCAGGGACCAGAAGAGCCTTCGACGCCTGTCCACTGCAGGCAGCAGCAGGTAGCCCAGAAAGGCGAGGATCAGCGCAATCGTTGAAGACAGGATGATTTCGGTGAGAGATGCTCCGGCCGTAGCAAGGGCCCCGAGGATCCCCGCGCCAAGGACCAGCTGGAAGGCAATATGAGCCGGAAAGCACAAAAAAAGCCAGGCTCCCATTGCAAGGATGCCGAATCCCTCGCCGCCGTAAAACCGAGAGAAATACTGGAACACCCACCCGGCAGAAAGGGCGGTGACGAGGAACCCCCATTCCTTCATCTGCAAGCGGTAACTGCTCCGGTTCTGGTACCACCAGTACCATACAAGCCAGGCCAGGGCCAGGACCAGGAGGACAAGGTAGCCTTCGTAGGGGAAGACCCGTTCGGTGTATCCCTGGGACCGGAGTATGGCGCCAATGTCCGGGGTAATGATTTCGCCTTCCCTGATGATGACGTCCCCGGTGGAAATGGTCCGTTCGATGGGTTGGACCTGTTCCCCTATATACGACCGATACTCGGAAGTCGCCCCAGGGTCGATCATGGCAACGGGCTTCATCAGGTTGTCGATAATCTGGAAAGCGAGGTTCTTTTCCGCGCTATTGAGGCCCGTTTTATCGAGAAGCCGCCAAACCGCATCCGCGCCGTAATCTCCAGGTGCCCTTTCGAGAAAGTGCGACCCGATGTCGGTTACGGCATTCAGGACCCGTTTACGTGCCGGGGCTGAAAGCTCCTGCAAAAGGGCCGCCAGGTCCGAAGGCAGGATATCTCCGACCTCGCCCGCGGAGAGCCGCTCGAGATTCTTGCCGAGCTCGCTCATCGCATCCTGTTCGCGAACAAGAACTCCGAGAAGGTTCTCCTGACGTTTCTGCCTGAGCTCCCGGGTTGCCTGTTCGTCAACATATTTCATCCGGTACCGCGAATAATATGTTCTCGGGGCAGGCTCTCCCTGCATAAAGGAGGAATGTCCGGCATCCATCCACCAGCTGCCGGCATATACCGCGGTAAGGACGAAAACCAGCGCCAGTGAGGCAAACACCTGATTCCGCAGTTTCGAGAAGTACGACTGGAGGCCCGCCAGACTTACTGCTGTCCGGGGGGCCTGCCTACTTTGGCTTTTCTCACCGTTGTTCATAGTCTTCGTAGGCCTGCACGATCCGCTGGACGATCTCGTGACGAACGACATCGCTCTTGCCGAGGGTCACGAATTCGATACCCGGTATGTCGCGCAATACCGACTGCACCACCTTGAGGCCTGAATCCTTGCCGACGGGCAGGTCGATCTGGGTGATATCGCCCGTCACGACCGCCTTCGAACCAAAACCGAGTCGTGTGAGAAACATCTTCATCTGCTCGGGAGTGGTATTCTGTGCTTCATCCAGAATGATAAAACTGTCGTTGAGAGTCCTGCCGCGCATATAGGCCAGCGGAGCGATTTCAATAACCCGCTTTTCGACATATTTCATGAACCGCTCAGGGGAGAACATTTCGTAGAACGCATCATAGAGGGGCCTGAGATAAGGCTCCACCTTTTCCCGCAAATCGCCGGGAAGATACCCCAGGCTCTCCCCGGCTTCCACGGCGGGGCGCACCAGTACGACCCTGCTGATGACGGCATCCTTCAGGGCCGCGACAGCAAGAGCCACAGCAAGATAGGTCTTCCCCGTACCGGCGGGTCCGATGGAAAAGACAACGTCGTTGTTCCGTATGGCGTCAACGTATTTTTTCTGACCCGTAGTCCTGGGCCGGATCGGCTTTCCCCTGTAGGTCATGCATATCACGTCTTCATAGAGCGAAAGCAGATCCACGTCCTCGTGCTCTGCATAGACGTTCATGGCGTAACTGACGACAGAGGGCTTTAGTATGTGCCCCCTTTTCGCCACACCGACAAGCTGCGAAACGATCCGCGTGACCATCTCGACCACGTCGGCATCGGGTCCCTGTACGGAAATCTCCTTCTCCCTCACGACAAGCCTGACGGGAAACCGCTGCTCTATGAGCCTCAGATTCTCGTCGTGCTGTCCAAGAAACCTGGACATGGCCTCATCGTTGGGAACGACAATGACTGAATCCGCAGGTATGGTCACGATCACCTCTTTGTTTTTTTCGCTTTCGTCCTTATTCCCTTTCTCGGACGACTCCGGCTATTTCCGGAATTTCTTTTTTCAGGACGGCTTCCACCTGGGCCCTGAGGGTTTCCTGGGCAAAGGGGCAGCTCCCGCACGCGCCGGTGAGTCTGACCTTCACGATACGTTCACCGTCATCAAAACTGATATAGTCGATATCACCACCGTGGCTCTGAAGAGCAGGGCGGATTTTCGAGTCAATGGCCTCGAGAATCTTTTCTTCCGTCGTCATCAGATCTCCTCCAATTTGCTTCCCGGCTTTGTTTGAGCGTTTCCGCGTCCAGGCAATTATAACATCATCGCCCGGCACCGCGGCATTATAAGGGATAAGCGGCGCCTTCGACAAGTTCCTCGAAACCCACGTCCCGTTTCGTCTCCATGGCATATTTCCTGACGAGAAAATCCTTTGCCACAGCGGGGAACAAGGCGTAGCTCAAGGCGTCCTCCGGTTGCATGATATAGGGCCCCATGATCTCGTAGATCCTCTCAAGCTCCGGCTCGATAATTTCACCCGGTCGGCAGTCTATCGGCTTTTCGACTCCAGTGACCTTTTCGCGGACAGACTCGTCGATCTTCCCGGGAGGTCTGCCGTAAAAACCCAGAAAATACTTCCTGACCTCGTTGGGGACGATCTTCCAGCGCTCGCCGGTGAGGACGTTCAGCGTCGCCTGGGTGCCGACGAGCTGGCTCGTCGGCGTAACAAGCGGCGGATACCCCATCTCCTCCCGGACCTTGGGAACTTCCTCCAGAACGTTCTGGAGCCTGTCCAGTGCGTTCTGTTCCTTGAGCTGGCTCACAAGGTTGGAATACATCCCCCCCGGAACCTGGTAAAGAAGGACGTTGATGTCAACGCCTTCCAGTCCCATGACGAACTGACGATAATCTTCCTTGACGGATTTGAAATGTCTCGCTACAGGGGCAAGCTTCTCGAGTTCAAGACAAGTGTCAAAGGGGCTGCGCTGCAGTGCGGCCACCATGGCTTCCGTCGCCGGTTGGCTCGTCCCCATCGCCAGGGGGGATATGGCGCAGTCGATCACATCGGCGCCGGCTTCGATGGCTGCCAGGTACGACATGGCGGCCATTCCGCTGGTGTAGTGGCAGTGAACTTGAACCGGAAGTCCCGTCTTTTCCTTGATGGCCTTCACGAGGGCTCCCGAATCGACGGGGCTCAAGAGGCCGGCCATGTCCTTGATGCAGATCGAATCAGCGCCCATGTCCTTCATGGTCAGTGAAAGACCTCCGAAGGCCTCCAGGGTATGCACGGGAGATATAGTGTATGACAGGCACATCTGGAGATGGCTTCCTTCCCGTTTCACCTGGTCGGCGGCGATTTCCATGTTTCTCACGTCGTTGAGCGCGTCAAAGACGCGTATGATATCCAGCCCGTTGCCCACAGCCCTTTTCACGAACTCCCGGACCACGTCATCGGCGTAATGCCTGTAGCCTACGACATTCTGTCCCCGGAGCAGCATCTGGAGCTTTGTCTTTTTGAAACGCTTCCGAAGCTCACGGAGCCTCTCCCAGGGGTCTTCGTCAAGAAAACGCATGCAGGAATCGAAGGTGGCTCCGCCCCATACTTCCAATGAATGGTAGCCCACCTCATCCATCATCTCCGCCACAGGCAGCATGTCCTTTGTCCGAAGCCTCGTGGCCATAATGGACTGATGAGCATCCCGAAGCGCCGTTTCTGTAATCGCCACAGGTCGGGAAGACCTTCCACACTTTGTTATCCCTTTCGTGCTTCCTTCGGGTTTCTTTCCCTGCATTTCTTCCTTTTCGGCACGACGCTGATCCATTTTGCGATCGGCGGATTTTTCCATCAGCGCACCTCCTGTTCTGAATCACGGACTTTTGCCGCCACGTTTCTCGATTCTATACTCTCTGCTCCTTCCAGGCTACCTCAGCTTCTTGTTTTTGCTCTCTGCCAGAGACTCTCGAGCTCGTCCAGGCTATATTCCTCCCATTCCCGGTTGCCTTTTTCGACAGCCTTTTCTATGAAACCGAACCGCTTTGTAAATTTTTTATTCGTTTCCTGGAGACAGAATTCGGCGTCAACTCCCAGATGCCGCCCCAGGTTGACTACGGCAAAGAGCAAATCGCCCAGTTCTTCCCTGATGCGTTCGATATCACCGGCCTTGCGGGCTTCGGCAAGTTCCTCCAGTTCTTCGTCTATTTTGGCGAGAAGCGGAGAAACATCGCCGGCGGGCCAGTCGAAACCGACCTTCGCCGCCCTCTCCTGTATCTGGAAGGCCCGCACGAGGGCCGGGAGACTTTTCGGAACACCTGAAAGGAGGGAATGATCGCGGTCCTTGTTCCGTCTTTCTTCCTTCTTGATCTGCTCCCAATTTTTCCTGACACCCTCGCTGTCGGCCACGAATACATCTTTGAACACATGAGGATGCCGACGGACGAGTTTTTCCACGAGCGTGTCGAGAACGTCACCCAAGTCGAAGCTCCCTTCCTCTTCGGCGATTCTTGCGATGAACGCCACCTGGAGAAGAAAGTCGCCGCATTCTTCGGCAATGATATTTGCGTCCCCTGAATCTATGGCCTCAATCAGTTCGTATGCTTCTTCGACAATAAAAGGCCTGAGGCTTTCCATCGTCTGCTCCCGGTCCCAGGGACACCCGCCAGGCTCCCGGAGCTGTTTCAGCACATCCATGAGTCTGAGCAGTTTTTCACCGGTATTCCCCATGAAGCACATCCTCCCTGCCTGTTTCCGCCGTGTCGGTCCCTCTCAAAGCCCTGTCGAGCTCGATCATCCCCCTGTACCCCCCGGGCCCCCTCAGCCTGCCGTCACTCGCCTTATGCCATCGTCTCCCATCCAGAAGGGGTACAAGGCCCTTGCCGACACCGTAAAGAACCGTTTCCTCTTCCGTGCATCTCACGTATTCTATACCATGTTTTTTCCCTGCAACCCGGAGCCTTGCCATGGCCAGGACGCTTCTCACAGAATCCGGAACAGGGCCGAACCGGTCTTTCATCTCTTCCTCTATGGCCTTCACATCAGCTTTTTTCGATGCTCTCAGCAGTCTTCGAAACAAGGTTACCCGGACATTCGACTGCGGGATATATGAAGCCGGGAGCCGCAGGGGCAACTGGAAATCCACCCGGGTTTCCACTTTTGCCTCTTTTCCCTTGAGCTTCGCCACTTCTTCTTCGAGCATCCTGTAATAGAGGGTGTACCCAACCCGCTCGATTCGCCCGTGCTGCCTGGTGCCAATCAGCTGGCCACCGCCGCGTATTTCCAGATCCCGTTTCGCCAGCTTGTAACCCGAACCCACTTCTGTCATCTCCGACACCGCTTCAAGGCGCTCTCTTGCCTCAGGGGTCAGCGACGATTCCAGAGGATAGAAAAGTAAACAAAAAGCCTGTTCTTCGCGACGGCCGATCCTCCCTCTCAGCTGGTACATCTGCGCAAGTCCAAGATCCTGTGCCTCGTCGACAATCAGGGTGTTCACATTCGGAAGATCCAGGCCGCTTTCGATGATCGTCGTGCAGACCAGAACCTGCGTCGTGCCCCTCCTGAACCTTTGCATCACTTTTTCAAGCTGGCGTTCGTTCATTCTCCCGTGAGCAACATCGATTGCCATCCCCGGGAAAAGGCTCCTGAGCCGTTTTGCGACGTGTTCGATGGTACGTATCCTGTTGTGAACGAAAAAAACCTGTCCGCCTCTTTCAGTTTCCCGCTTCACTGCCTGGCGGACCAGCCCTTCGTCCCATTCGCCGAGAGATGTCAGTACCGGGCGCTTCCTGTGGGGCGGAGCAGAGAGGATCGACACGTCCCTGAGCCCTCCCATGGCCATGTGAAGAGTCCTGGGAATCGGTGTTGCGGTAATCGAAAGCACATCCACTTCCGGGTGCAGAAACTTGGCATATTCCTTGTGAAACACCCCGAAGCGGTGTTCTTCATCAATGATGACGAGGCCAAGGTCTTTCATTTGCAGGTCTTTTTGCAGCAACCGGTGGGTCCCGATGAGGATGTCGACCCTTCCTTTGGCGAAATCCTCGATGACCGCCTGCTGCCTGGAAGAGGAGACAAACCTCGAGAGCATTTCGATTTTCAGCGGCAGACCGTCGCACCGGGCACTGAAGGTTGCCACGTGCTGTTCGGCCAAAAGCGTGGTTGGAACCAGAAACAGCACCTGTCGGCCGTTTTCGGCCGCCTTGACGGCGGCCCTTAGAGCCACTTCGGTCTTCCCGAAGCCGACATCCCCGATGAGGAGCCGGTCCATTGGCTGCGGGCATTCCATGTCCCTTTTGATGTCCTCGACGGCTTTTGCCTGGTCCGCAGTCAGGGGGAAAGGACAGTTGGCCTCGATCCTTTCCGTCAATGGTCCATCCGGGCCATGTCTGTACCCTTGCAAGGTCTCCCGTTTCGCGTAGAGTGCAAGAAGGGCCTCTGCGGACTCTTTGGCCTGCTCCCTGGCTCTTTTGACGGAACGTTTCCAGGTCCTGCCGCCGAGGCTGTCCAGATTTACTTCCTCCCCGGCAGGCACGTAGTGGGGAAGTATCTTGTAAAGCTGGACAAGCGGAACAAGAAGCCTCCTGTTGTCCGCGAACTCGAGAATCAGGCAGTCCCTGGCCATTCCGTCGGCGACAATGGTGTCGATCCCCTTGTTTTTTGCTAAGCCGTAATCCTCGTGGACGACATATTCCGTCTTCTGGACGCTTTCATACCATTCCAGAGGGGGTCCGGGCTCGACAGGATCGCTCTCCGGCGGGGGAATAACCCCGTAAAGCTCCCCGTCGGAAAGAAACAGCTGTAACGCCTCGTGATCCAGGAAGCCTTCCGAAAGCCCCCTTTCCACGATATCCACTTTCCCAAGGCTTTCAACAAGCGGGGTCCTTCCTGATCTTGAGCAGACGGTAATGCTGTATTCACGGGTTTTCCAGTATTCAATGAAATTCCAGAGGGCACGCCGGTCACCACGAAAATCGGGGAGTTCCATCAAAGAGGACCGCATTCGGGCCCCGTCAAGGACGTCGGTGATCTCGAGACATTCAAAGGCGTACAGGTCTCGTCTTGTTGCACTCCATGGACGGCCTTCCCGAAACCCCGCCTTTTCCATCATCTCCTCGAGAAGCCACCAGGCGGCATCCGCCTGGATTTCTATTCTTTCAGGGTCGCACAGGACAATCCGGGTGTTTTCGGGCGCCATTTCCAAAAGGGTCAGGTCAACGGCTCCCCTGAGTCCGTGAAAGATCGATTCTTTCACAGGGGCGACGCTCCTCTGGTCTTCGGTCCTGAAGAGCCGAAGGCTCTCGATGCAATCATCGAAAAATTCGACCCGATGGGGAAGCTTCCAGGCGGGATCAAAAACATCAACGATGCTGCCGCGACTGACGAACTGGCCGGGGTGCCAGACAAGGTCCGTCCGTTCGTAACCGGAAGATGCGAGCCACTGGAGCAGGACCTCCCGCCCCGGGCTCTTGCCAACAGCTACCGGGAAAAACCCCGTTGAGACCCGAAAAGGCATCATGAGCGCCGCCGGAGTCGCCGCAAGAATGCCCTTTTCTTTCTTCCATTTTTCCAGGATTTCGCCCCGCCTGACACGGAGAGCCTCGTTCCTGAAGCCGTCGATCCACAGTGGGAGCTCGGGAAGGACAAGAATTTCCTGGTTCCGGCAGAGAGCAGCCCGATCGGACGCAAACTCCTGGAGGATTTTTTTATCGGGCATGACGAACAGCGCGGGTCCTGTGACATCCCTGCAAAACCAGGCGCGGGAAGCCGTTTTCCCTCCGACATGGACACGCCGGCTGCTGACGGCAGGGCCTTTCGCGATTTGGAAAGCCTCTTTCGCCGATTGGACCCTGGGAAATTCGTTCATGGCTGCACTCCTTGAAAAAACAATATGGCGAGGACCACCCCCGCCACAATCAATTCCCGTTCAGGTCTGTATTTTCTTCCAGAAGATCCGGGGCATTCGCTCGTTGCATGGCCTTGCCCCATTCCCCAGCGATCCACATGCGAACCGCCTCGACGGCCCTGTCGAGGATTGCCGGCAAAGTTTTCATCTCCCGGCGGCTGAAGGGGGACGTAACGTACCGTGCCACGTCCTGCGGGTGTTCCGAACCTGCAATGCCGATTCGCAGGCGCGGAACCTCCAGGGTTCCGAGCACTGAAAGGACGGATTTCATCCCGTTGTGTCCCCCGGCGGACCCGCCTTTCCTCAGGCGGATCCGCCCGAAGGGAAGAGCGATATCATCATAAACGACAAGGACCTTTGACGGATCCCGCATCAGTTCAGCCGGAAGTTCGTGAAAGACCAGGCCGCTCCGGTTCATGTAGGTCAGGGGTTTAACGAGAAGAACCGTCCCGCCCTCGATTTCCAGAGGCCCCCAACGTTGAAGGTACCGGGTTTCCGACGACGGCGCTCCTCCGATATCCGCCAAAAGCGTATCAAGGACGAGCCACCCCACATTATGCCTCGTCCAGGAATAACGCGGTCCCGGGTTCCCCAGGCCCAGAATAAGCTGCACCCTTCGTCAGTCCTGTTCTTTTTCGTCCTCTTCCTCTTTGCCCTTGCCCTTGCCTACGACTTCAACTTCCATTTCTTCTTCTTCGGCCGCCTCTTCTTCCTCTTCGGGCAGCTCGGGCATCGTGGCATAGGTCACCATGACCACGGCCGTTTCCGGGTCCTGTTCGATAGCGGCACTTTCAGGAAGGGAAAGATCCTTGACATAAACGGCATCGTCGATCCCCAGTCCCGATACGTCCACAACAATAGAATCGGGGATTTCCTTCGGAAGGACGTACATTTCGAGCTCGTGCAGGATCTGCTCGAACACTCCTCCCTGCTTGACTCCGACGCACCGGTCCCTTCCGGTGATCTCTACGGGCACATTGACGTAAACCTTGTGTCCCGACAACAGCTTGAGGAAGTCTATGTGAAGCACATCCCCCGTCAGGGGGTCTCTCTGGATGTCACGCATGAGACACATTTCTTCCCTGCCGTCGGGCAGTGTGGCGTCGATCCGGACCGTCTCCCAGTGTGCGGAATTTGCATAGTGAAGGACCTTTTTCGCCTCCACAATCACCGGGATCGCCTCATCCAGCTCGGGCCCGTAAAAAACCGCCGGTATAACCCCTCCTGCACGAAGTTTCTTGCTTACTTCCTTGCCGGTTTTTTCCCTTTTCTTGAGTGTCAGCTTGACAGATGACGATGTCATGATTCTTCCTCCTTCAAAGATTCTTATCCTTTTCTCTTGCGCAGGCCGCCTAGCGGAAAAGGATGCTCACTGAATGGTCTGAATGTATTCTGCTGATGGCTTCCGCAAAAAGCGGGGCGATGGACAATGTGGTGATTTTATCGATTTGTTTCTCTTTCGGCAACGGGATCGTGTCGGTCAACACCAGTTGATCAATTGGGGACGGACCGATCCTTTCCACCGCCGGGCCGGAAAGAACGCCGTGGGTGGCGCATGCAAAGACTTTCTCGGCTCCACGGTTGAGCAAAGCCTCTGCGGCCTGTACCATGGTCCCCGCCGTATCAATGATGTCATCCACAAGGATGGCTACCTTCCCATCCACGTGGCCGATGATCTCCATGACCTTGCTCAGGTTGGCTACCTCGTGGGATCTCCTCTTGTCTACTATGGCGAGATCTGCATTCAGGTGCACCGCAAACCGTCGTGCCCTTACCACGCCGCCGATGTCGGGCGACACAACGACAACCCGCCCTTCGTCTATCTCCTTTTTCAGGACCTCCCGAAAATGCGAGGCGAGCAACGGAATCCCCGTCAGGTGGTCCACAGGTACATCAAAAAACCCCTGGATCTGGCCTGCATGCAGGTCCGCAGCAATGAGGCGGTCGGCACCGGCCTTCTCAATCAGGTTGGCAACAAGTTTTGCCGTTATCGGTTCACGGGCCTTGGTCTTCCTGTCCTGGCGAGCATATCCGAAATAAGGCGTGACCACGTTGATCCTGTAGGCTGAGGCGCGCCTGAGAACGTCAAGCATGATAAGCAACTCTACAAGGTTTTCGTTGACAGGGTGACATGTCGGCTGGACAACAAACACGTCCGCACCACGGACGCTTTCTTCCACCGAGACACCTGTTTCGCCGTCGGAAAACCTGAACAGCCTGGCCGAGGCGACGCTGATGCCCAGGCTTTCACAGATTCTTTCGGTGAAAGCCGGATGCGACGTTCCGGAAAATACCTTGATTTCACGAAGTTTTGAGACCATTCACGACTGCCCTCCCTGCTTCTTTTTCTCCTGAACCCATCCTTCTATGTTTTTTTGCCTGGATCGGGCCACCGCAAGGCTTCCTTCCGGAACATCCTTCGTTATGACAGATCCCGCACCGATATAGGCATTGTCCTTGACTTCCACCGGCGCCACAAGCATCGTGTCGCTCCCGATGAAGCAGTCTTTTCCGACAAGGGTCTTGTGCTTTCTGGCTCCGTCATAATTACAGGTGATCGTTCCCGCTCCGACATTCGTCCTTTCACCGATATCGGCATCCCCGATGTAGGAAAGGTGCGGGACCTTTGCGCAGGGACCGATCCTGCTGTTTTTGATCTCCACGAATTTTCCGATGAAGGCGTTTGCGCCGATTTCGCTGCCGTTTCGGATATGGGCAAAAGGCCCGACCACGGCTTCAGGATCCAGGGAGCTCTCTCTCACATCCACGTGATTCCGGATCGTCACACCAGCAGCGCACCTTACGTCACGAAGCATGGAATAGCTGCCTATACAACAACCGCGGCCTATGTCGCTCCTCCCATATATCTGGACGAAGGGATCGATGAGGACATCCTCATCGATCCGGACCCTCGGTCCGATGTATACAGTTTCGGGATCGACACAACGCACCCCGGCTTTCATGTGTTGTACCAGGATGCGGGAGCGGATCCTCCTTGTCGCTTCGGCGAGCTGGAGAGGGTCGTTGACTCCGGCAGCTTCGTCGGCATCCTCCAGAAGGATCATCTTCACCCCGGCTCCGGCCCCGGACAGGGCCTCCACCACGTCGGTGAGATAATATTCCCCCTGGGCATTGTCCCTTCCAAGTCCTTCAAGACAGCCGAGCAGCCCGGATACCTTGAAGGCGTAAATTCCGCTGTTGACCACGGGGATCCGTTTCTCTTCTTCTGTTGCATCCCGTTCTTCGACGACCTTCACGACACCGTCTCTTTCGACGATCCTTCCATAACCGGAGGGATCCTGCGGCTGAAAACCGTAAAATGTGCAGCCTGCGCCACCGGCTTTGTGCTCTTCGAGAAGCCGGTCGACGGAACGGCTCGAAAGCTGCGGGACATCACCAGGAAGGACCAGTACGTGTTCAAGGCCTTGAAGCCACTTCCGGGAACACATCACGGCGTGGCCGGTGCCATTCTGGTTTTCCTGGACACATACAACTGTTTCAGGCCGCGTGTTTTGCAGGTACCTTTCGACACGTTTCCGGCCGTGACCGACAACCACGGCCCTGCGTTCCACAGTGGTGCCGGACAGGCTCTCGAGAACATACCACAGCAGAGGTTCTTCGAGAATCGGAAGCAGGACCTTCGGTGTCCCGCTTTTCATCCGCGTTCCCTTCCCCGCGGCAAGCACCAGTGCGCCAAGACCCTTCCCCTGCATCCCGGAAGCCTCCTTTTTGCGTTTCCCTCAGGCAGCAGGCCAATACACTCTACTACAAGCGACGTGTTTTCTGCAAAACACGTAAAGCGGGGGAAGCCTCGGCTTCCCCCGTACACGTGCAATTGGCTGGGGTGGCTGGATTCGAACCAGCGATCGCGGATCCAAAGTCCGCTGCCTTGCCAGCTTGGCTACACCCCATCACAGGCGCAGCAATTATAGCCTTTTCCGCCCCGGCCCTGTCAAGGCATCATACCATGACGGGGAACCCGCCGGCTTGTGTTCGCAAACACCTCAAAAGTATTATATACTTCTCGCGAATGAGCAAATAATTTCCCATTGGGGGACAGGTAATGTGGATCGTCGATGAAGCCATTGGGCAGTTGAAGAAATCAGGAGCCAAAATCACCTCACAGCGAGTGGGCATATTGAAGCTCCTGGAAAACCGCAGGGACCATCCTTCGGCCGAACAGATCTACCGGGAAATGCAGAAGGTTTTCCCCACCATATCCTTTGCCACCATTTACAGCACCGCCCAGCTTTTGGAGAAAGCGGGACTCATCCAGATCATCACCATAGACGACAAACGGGTTTTCTTCGACCCAAATCCCGAAGTTCACGGGCATTTTCGGTGCAACCGTTGTGAACGGCTTTTCGACTTTTCCGTCAACGTGGACATGGTCAGACAGATCACGGCAGGAATACCCCACAACGTTTCAGGAATCCAGCTGTATCTCTATGGTTTATGCACGGAGTGCTCCGGTACGGAAAAGTCAAAGATACAGCAGGCCTGAGTTCCAATGGAACTTCTATGGGCGGTTCTTGCCTTGCTCATGGGCCTCACCAGCATCGCGGGAATAGCGGGGACGAAACGATCCGGCTTCGCCCGTCATGTGTTTTACATTCTCCTGTTTCTGTTTTTTGTCCTTGCGACATTCGCTCTCCTGCAGATCCTTCCCGTTCTTGCCGTCGGCCTGCTTCCGGCTTTGACACTTCTCGCGATCATCCTCCTCAAGGGGAAAAGCCTCCAGACCACGCAAGGCGGCGGGAACAAGCAGCGGGAGCAGGAATTCGAAGATACTGAAGAAATCCGGTGACAACAAATGAAGCGTTTTTTCGAAAAACTGGAGTTTTGGGGACTCATCACGTTCCTGGCGGTCTTTGCCTCCACAGGCTGCAGCCTTGCGACAACCGGCGCCGGCGGCTACAGCCTTCTTATTGAGGCCGTTCCCGGGGGAAGCATCATGGTCGTAAGGGAGCAGGGTGAGGTCCTGGAACTCGGATCGGTCCTTTCTATGCCCTCAACAACCAGATGGCCTGCTTTCACGGCATCGAAATGGGGAAAACCGGGGACAGTCGTCGCCACGGCTGTGAACGCCATTCACATCCTCGTGGATATCGAAAACGGGCGGGGAAGGACAGTCAGCATCCTGCCCAAGGACTCCTTCGCCCCTGCCGCTGGCGAAAAAAGCTACTATCTTACAGATATCCCCCCGGGCCGGGGGCTTTTCGGTGCATGGGCGCCGCCTGTCGGAAGCAGGGTGATCTTCAGGGGAAAAGTCCCTCTTCAAGACAACCCAGAGGGGGCGCCGAGCCCATCGGTGGAAATCGTCGTCCCGCCGGAGGCGAACCCCTGGTTCGTGGAGATCGAAAACCGACCGGGCGGTCGTATCATCGCCTGGACGAACGAGGGACCAGAACTCCTTGGTCGGGTCGCCCGCCCTCTGGCGGGTTGCGGACGTTTCGGCGGCACCCGGTTCCAGAGCAGGGGCAGGATCAGGGCGAACCATCCCGGCGTCATCGACGTCAGCACCTCCCCTGAAGGAGTGGTCGGGGGCTTCCAGATCCTGCCCCTGGAACACGCCTTCTCAACCGAGATGGAAACGGCGTGGAAGCTGTCCCAATGGCTTATCATAGCCCCGGAAAAGGGAGCTTTCACCGGCAGGAAGCCCCTCTTTTCCTCGGGGTTCGTTCCGGGTCCCGCCCCCGGAGAAAAGCTTTGGGACATGTGGTCCACCTACGGACGGAGATCCCTTGTTCTCGTCAGGGAAAACGGGGGACCCTGGCATTGGATGCCCCAGGCCACAGGAAGAAACGACACTGCCCTGGAACGTGTGACCCACCTGAGGCTTTACTTCCCTTCCACCAAAGAACCGCAAAAAGCGGCCGGAACCCCTTAGGCCGGCCGCTTTCAAAAAACCGTTATCCCCTTGTGATCTTTTTACTCCACGGTCACGCTTTTTGCCAGGTTTCTCGGCTGATCGATCTCCCTTTCAAGAATTTTCGCAATATGGTACGCCAAAAGCTGAAGTGGAACGACCGTCAAAAAGGGGCTGAACTCCTCGTCGGTCCAGGGCACTTCCACAACAGCCCTGGCATGTTTTTTCACGAGGATGTCCCCTTCGGTGCAGATCCCGATGATCGGGGCGTTTCTGGCCCGGGCTTCCTGGATGTTTGACAGGGTCTTTTCGTACATGCTGTCTCTCGGGTTCACAACCACTACCGGCACCTTGGGCTCCAGCAGCGCGATCGGACCGTGTTTCATTTCGCCCGCCGCATAGGCCTCGGCATGGATATAGGAAATCTCCTTGAGCTTCAGGGCCCCTTCAAGGGCGACGGGAAAGGAGATGCCCCTTCCGATGAACAGGAAGTTCGACCTGTCGGCACATGTATTCGCGACGGGGAGAATGTCTTTCTCCTTCTCCAGGACTTTCTCGACCTTGTAGGGAATCTGGAGGAATTCCGTGGTAAGGCGCTCTTCCTCGTCCGCTGCAATGGTTCCCCTGAGGCGGGCCAGGTACAGGGCCGCCAAAAAGAGGGTCGCCATCTGGCCTGTAAAAGTTTTCGTCGCTGCGACACCGATTTCAGGCCCCGCCTTGAGGAGAAGGACGCTGTGTACCTCCCTGGCAAGGGTCGAACCCCGAACGTTGGTAATGGCGAGACAGTGCGCCCCGTCGGCCCTGGCCTTTCTCTGGGCCGCAAGGGTATCCGCCGTCTCGCCCGACTGTGACACGAACACCGCCAGCGTATCCTGATCACATTTGATGCGGCGGTACCGGTATTCCGATGCGATGTCCACTTTCACATCGAGGTCCGTCCATTTCTCGAAAGCCCGTTCCGCCACAAGGGCCGCGTAATAGGAGGTACCGCAGGCAATGATGTGAATCCGGTTCCACCTGGCCGCGTCCCGGGGGCTCCAGTCAAGCTCTTCCGAAAGGTCAACCTGTCCTTCCGAAACCCGTCCCTTGAGCGTCGATCTCAGGACCATCCCCTGTTCATGGATTTCCTTGTGCATGTAATGGGAGAACCCACCCTTTTCTGCCATGTCAACGTCCCATTCGACAAGGTTTACCGGTTTCTCCTGAAGCGTTCCCCCTTCGTTCCATACCCGGAACCCTCGGGGCGAGAGTTCGGCGATCTCCCCCTCGTCAAGGTATACAGCCTGGCGGGTGTACGGCAGGAAGGCCGGAATATCTGAAGCGCAGAACATCTCCCCTTCACCGATACCCAGCACCAGCGGAGATCCTTTCCGGAAGCAGAATATCCGGTCGTCACAGTCCTGTTGTATGACGGCGATGGCGAAGGATCCCCGCAAACGTTCCTGCAGGACCGTCACGGTCTGGATCATGTCCTGTGTCTGTTCGAAAACCTTCGCAAGGAGGTGGACGATCACTTCTGTATCCGTTTCGGAGATAAACTCTTCCCCTTCAAGCTCCAGTTCTTCCTTGATGTCGAGATAGTTTTCGATGATCCCGTTGTGCACCAATGCAAACCGCTTGCTTCCGTCGCTGTGCGGATGTGCATTTGCGACGGTGACCCCTCCGTGGGTTGCCCAGCGGGTATGTCCGATTCCACGGGTTGCAAGGGGTTTTCGCTTCTCGAGTATGGCGCCGAGGTCAGCCACTTTCCCGACTTCCTTGTAGATCTCGATTTGCCCGTCGATCCCGAGAGCCATTCCTGCCGAGTCATACCCACGATATTCCAGTCGCCTCAGACTGTCGAGGATCACATCAGAGGCGTTCTTCATGCCGATATAGCCTACAATTCCGCACATGATGCGGTCTTGACACTCCTTTCGGTTTTTCCAGGGGGAATTGCCCTCCTTTTGTACCGGAGATCGCTCCCCGGTTTTGAGAAAGGGCTTCTCGGGCTTATTCCCGCAGCCCCCGGGACATCCGCCGAATTTTCGATCATCCCGGTCCTCGTCAACTGGATCGATCCAGTCCTGGCGCTTGCCCGCGGCGCATCAGCCTGTATTTGCCCACTTTCCCGGTTGTATCACCTTCCTTTCAGGAGTTCGCCATCTCTTCCTCAAGAATCGCCCGAAGCTCCGCATTTCGTGCCGCTATGGCGATGGTCGCCCTGAACCAGCTTTCACGGGTACCGCAATCATATCGCCGTCCCGAGTAAACATAACCCCAGAGGGGTTCACCGGCTATGGCGGCTTTCATGGCGTCCGTGAGCTGGTACTCTCCCCCGGCGCCTCTATCTGTGTTTCTGATGTGATCAAAAATGCCCGGCGTCAGGACATAACGTCCCATTATCGCATATTCGCTGGGTGCCGCTGCCGGGTCGGGCTTTTCTACAAGATCTCGTATTCTAAAAACCCTCGGATCATCCGTTTTTTCCACATCGACGATCCCGTACCTTGAGGTCTCCTCCCGTGGGACTTTTTCGAGGGCGACGACGATACCTCCGCGGTTTTCGTGAACCTGCAGCAGTTGGGCGAGAACCGGCGGAGTCCCTTCTTTTGCAATCATTACATCGTCAGGGAGCACAACACCGAAGGGGCCCTCTTTACACACCGGTTCACCGCACAGGACTGCATGACCGAGACCCAGGGGTTCAGGTTGCCTGATCGACAGGACCTTCGCCATTTTGCCCACCGATCTTACCAGATCCAGCAGTTCTGTCTTCCCCTTCGCCTCGAGAGCTTTTTCGAGTTCCGGGGATCTGTCGAAATAATCCTCGATGGACTGCTTGCCCCTGCCGCTCACAAGAACGATTTCCCCACATCCAGAGGAAACTGCTTCCTGTACGCCGTAGTGTATGAGGGGCCGGTCGATCAGGGGAATCATCTCTTTCGGGATATCCTTCGTTGCAGGAAGAAACCTTGTTCCAAGTCCGGCAACAGGGAAAAGGCACTTTTTCACGCGCCTTCGGTCTTCTTTTTTCACGGTATCACGTCCTTCCTTCGAAAGATGAAATTCAATTATGGCCGGCTTGCACGATCGCCTCGACGATATGCACCGCAGCACGCTCCAGTACGGCCGGATCCTTGGTCTCGACAAGAACCCGGATCATGGGTTCCGTACCGGAGGGCCTCACGAGAACACGTCCCGAATCTCCAAGGGACCTCTCGACCTCCTTGATCACCCTCCAAAGACCAGGATCTTCCATGACCACTTCTTTCTGCTGGACGGGAACGTTTTTCAGAATCTGGGGATACGGGTTGAAGCGGTCCACCAGGGAGTCGATATCCTCCGCAAGCTCCCCGCACGCTTTCAGGAAAGCGAGGGCTGTACACAGGCCGTCACCGGTGGAGACAAACTCGTCGAGGATAATATGCCCCGACTGCTCTCCCCCGAGATTCGAACCAGTCTCACGCATCTTGTCCAGCACGTACCGGTCGCCCACGGGGCATCGATGAACCGGAACATCCAGGGACTTGAGATGATCCTCAAGGGCCAGGTTGCTCATGACCGTCGCGACGATGCCGTTTCCGAGCAGCCGCCTCTTTTTGAGCCACCTTGCGATGACCCACAGCAGGATGTCACCGTCAATCTGGCGGCCCTTGCCATCGACACAGAGGACCCTGTCGGCGTCACCATCAAAGGCGATGCCCATGTGATACCCTCCTGACTTGACACCGGCCGAAAGGTTCCCCAGATGCATCACACCGGTTCGTTCATTGATATTCATGCCATCAGGGTTTGAGCCGGTGAAATCCACCGAGTAGCCGAGCCCGGGGAAAAGGATCCTCGCCGGGCCCGTGGCCGCGCCATTGGCGCAATCCACGAGCAGCTTTATGTCCTTGTTTCCACCGTTGCCCATTGTCTCTGAAAGCCAGTGCGCATAAACCTCCCAGGCCGCGGGGTCGCTCCGAATTCCGCCTATGGCCGCACCGGTGGGTCTCCACTCGTCGTTCAGGCTGTCGCCGAGGTATTCTTCGATTTCAGCCTCTTCCTCATCGCGGAGCTTGAATCCGCCGGCGTTGAGGAATTTTATGCCGTTATACTCCGGGGGATTGTGGGACGCGCTGACCATGGCTCCGCCGGTGCACTTTTTTCGCTTGATGGCAAAGCTGAGGGCCGGTGTGGGAAGCACTCCGAGATCGAAGACTTCCGCCCCCGCGGAAGTCAATCCCGAAACCAGCGCCGATCCGAGCATGATGCCTGAACGGCGGGTATCCCGACCGACGGCGATCAGCGGTTTCGGGTAACCCCTCTCGATCAAAAAAAGCACAAAGGCACGGCCGAGACGAAGCACCATCTCGGGCGTCATCAGCCCCCTGTTTGCGACGTCCCTGACACCATCTGTTCCGAAGAGACACCGTATTTTCATCTCGTCGATCATTGAGTTCATCCTTCCGACCTGGCTTTGTTAGTCTGTTTTTGCATAGACCGTCACATGAGCGGGCTCGACGCTCATCACCCTGACCTCGTTACTGACGGGCGAGCACTGGAGAGGGACCCGCAGTTGCGTCGACACGATGTTCGTCACGTCCACGTACAATTCCGCCGGCGGGCCCGAATCCTCCAGCCTGTCAAGAACGGAAGGGAGCCCTTCCACAATGATGTCCGCCTCCGAGGGTTCGACACGCCAGGCCGGATAGATGCTGCGACCCCGGATCTGTATCGGAACGCTCTTGTACATCCGTTCCTGAAGGTTGGGAGACAGCAGGACCCTGACCCTGACCGTCGTCGGATTGATTTCGGAGGCTCCACCGAAATTTTGGGGCACTTGTACTTCAAATACGGTATCCTCTTTCAGTCCGCTCACATCGACTGGCGGCAGTTCCACGTTCCTGATCCTGTCAAGGACGGAAACGGGCCCTTTGACGATCACTTCCGGAGGGTCAACGGAAACCCCCTGCACGACATAGTCCTCATGAGGTTCGCCCGTAATCGGGACATCCACCCGCACGTTTTTCCTCGGAACACCCTGTATGAGGACATAGTCCATTTTCACCTGAAGCGGATCGACGGAAACATCGTCCGCATCGCGGGAACCTTTCCACAAAGGCCTCAGTGTGAGCGGTTCACCTTCGAGAAGCTGTTCCAGCGAAGGTTGCACATAAACCCTGTCAATCGATTCAAGCTTGTTTTCAGGACCTTCGAGTTGTACCTGTTCCGGGTCCAGCCGGACATTCTCGAGCCTGTATCCCGGCGGCAGCCCCCCTTCAACCTCGATTTCTACGGGAAGCGTCTTCGTCGCCGTTTTGGTCAACTCCACCTCGATATTCGACGGCTTGATATCAATCAGACGGACCCCAGAAGGGAGGATCGCCCTGACCGGCCTCATATGGCTGCCCGCATCGAGTCCTTTCAGATCAACCTGGCAGGCTATCGTCTCAATGGATTTGCCCGAAAGGACGTCCCTGGGAGCTGCAATCTGCACGTCCACATTCCGGATCTCGCTGCTGATGGACAGATCCTGGGGCACATTCAGATACTCGATGGGAAGTGTAAAGGTCCGAACGACCTCGGTGGTCCTTTCCGCTGCAACATAATACCAGACAAGGGATGCGACGATGACGGAGACGATTTTCAAAAACGTTCTCGAAGCAAGGAGGTTGTCAAGATTTTTTATCATGGTTTTCCTCCGGTTCGCTTGACCAGAGCGTGCGAAGGTCCTTTTGAAGATTGTCAAGCACCGAGCGGCTTGTCGCCGTTGCCGAGAAATAATGGAGCAGCAGTCTGCGTACCTGGTTCTCTTTCAGTTGTCTCGAAAGGTGACCGTTGATGGCGAGAGCCACCTCTCCGCGCTCTTCCGATACAACCAGCGCCATGGCATCGGAAACCTCGGTGATGCCAAGGGCCGCCCTGTGCCTGGTTCCGATCCAGCGGGACAAGTTGCTGTTTTCAGTGAGCGGAAGGTAGCAGGCTGCAGCGAGCACCGTCGACCTGTCGATGATGGCGGCCCCGTCATGAAGGGGATTCCCTGGCCAGAAAATGGAAACGAGCAGGTCATGGGTGATGACGCCCTGGATCTGAACCGCAGAACGCCAGATATCCTTCAGGCCGGTGTTCCTCTGAAATACAAGGATGGCACCGATCCGCTGGCTCTGCAGGTACAGAAGGGCGCGGGTCACCTCGTCCGAAAGCTGGGCGGCCAGCTCCTCGGCCTGACGCCTTCGAAGGATGTTCCCCCTGCCCAGTTCCTCCAGCATCCTTCTCAATTCGGGTTGAAAAACGATGGGAATGGCGATGATAATGACACCCAGCAGTTTCCCCAGCATCCAGGACAAAGCTTCAAGCTGGACGACCCTCGCCACGGCGGCAAGCAACCCCAGGACGAAAAGCCCCTTGACGAGCTGCATCGCCCTGGTGTCCACGAGAAGCAGCAATATCCGGTAAAAAATGAAGGCGATGATCGCTATGTCAATAAAATCCTGCCAGCGGATATTCTCAAGCATGGCCATCACTGTCCCGCCGGGGGGATTTCATCGGGGCTCCCGGCGTCCCTTTCTAGAGTATTTTAACATTCACATATCCGGAGGTAGAGGCGGCGAGCATCGCCCCGTAATCGGGCCTGAACCGGAGGATGTCGCCGGGCTTGAAACTTTTGCCAGTGTCTTCAACGTCAATGGTCAAATGGTCACTCGATGCACCGATAATTGCAGCACCCTCGAGGCTCGGCACCAGCCCCTCGGGCATGACATCCTGTCTTCCCATTGCAACAATGACCCGAAGCCTTTCGCCGCGATCTTCAAAAACGGGGGTCCTTCCGAAGGCGTCGGCCCCTGTCTCTCCGATGGGTTTCGTCGGCTTCCGCCGGCACTCCACGACTTCGGCCAGAACTTCAACGGCCCCTTTTTCGAGGTATGGGATCTCCCGGCCGCCGGTCACATCGGTTCCAAGCAGAATGGCTTCCCCCACGCGAAGCTGGTTCACCCCATGGGGCATCCTGTTTTGCTCCAGAAGATACAGCGAGGATGTCGCCCCGCCGGAAACGACCTTCAGTTTTGAACCCGCAGATGCAGCCATTTCCTTTCCGATGGCTACAAGGCCTGAGAGATTTGTCTCAGTGGGCAGAACTCCCGAAAGGCATCCGAAATTCGCACCGACACCCAGGAAACGGACGGCTTTGCACCGCCTGAGGGCTTCCCCCACCCGGCAGGCTTCATCGGGCCAGATTCCTTCCCGGAGGTCCCCCATGTCAACCATGATGATGGCGCCGCATTCCCTTTTCGACTTCCGGCACTCGTCGTCCAGAGCTTCCAGTGTTTGGACCATGGACAGGAGAACGACATCCACGTTCCGGGCCACATAGGCCAGTTCTCCGGGCATGGGAATCCGAAGCAGCATGAAAGGCCCTTCGATTCCTGCTTTTTTCATCCGATGGATGTTCAGACATCGGCTGTCGGCAATACCTGTGCACCCGCCTTCGAGCATCGAACGAGCGACATCCGGGTGTCCCGACAGACCCTTTGTCACCCCCCAGACGTCCATGCCGGCTTTTTTGCAGAGTTCCACCACCTTGTGGCTGTTTCTTTCGATCACACCTGTGTCGATGCGAAGCTGCGGGTATTCAAACATGCGGCGGCGCCTCCTTTTTAAAAACCTCTCAGTTTTCTGAGAAGCGAAAGGTTTCTCCTGTCTCCCTGGTCTTCCTTCGGTGTTTCCAGGACGCACGGGATATCAGCCCATCGTTCGTCGGCGACAATTCGCCCGAAGGCTTCCAGGCCGATCTGTCCCGCCCCGATATGCTGGTGCCGGTCCTTCCCGGAGCCTTTCGCCTCCCTGGAATCATTCAGGTGCCAGCAACGGATTTGTTCCCTTCCGAAAAGCTTTTCTGCACGTCCTGCGAGCCGCTCGTACCCGTCGGGGCTCCGTATCTCATATCCCGATGCAAAAAGGTGGCACGTGTCCATGCAGATACCGATCCTGTCATGCCCTCCCAGTAAATCGAACACGGCGGCAAGCTCATCAAGTGATGCCCCGATGCCGTCACCCTGCCCGGCCATGGTTTCAAGAAGTATTCGGACCCTGAAACCATCGGTCCGTCCGAAAACATTTTCCAGCGAGGCAGCAACTCTTTCGATGCCGGTTTTGATCCCGTCCCCCCGATGGGACCCCGGGTGCAGGACCAGATCATCGATGCCGAGCTGGTCACAACGGAGCACCTCGTCAACGAGAGCGTCGATGCTCTTTTCGCGGATCTTCTCTGAACCGGCCAGGTTGATCAGATACGACGAATGAGCCACAATCTTCCTGATCCCGCTCTTGCTCCACATCTCGAGGAACCTGTCACACACTCCCTGCGAAAGCGGCGACGCTCTCCATTGCAGCTGGTTCTTGGTAAATATCTGCATGGATTCGCAACGGAGGGACTCCCCCCGTTCTATGGCCCGGCTGAGACCTCCCGCGACGGAGACATGGGCTCCGATCAAAGACACGTTTTTGCCCCGCCCAAACAGGCCGAATTTCTCAGGAATCTCCAGAGGATCTTTGCCGTCGCCCCCCAGATGGCCCTTTTTTCGTCTACTTTGAAAACAGGGTACATGAAGGCACCGGCTTTCGATTTTCCCCAGAAGAGTTCCGGAGGAAGCCTCAATCCGTCGGTGCGGACCACAAAGGCACTGCTGATTTCCACCGGGTCTGGTCGGATAAAGCGTTGAATATCAGTGAAGGCGATGAAGGCGACAAAGGGGTAGATGACGAAATCACTGGAATAGGCATATTCTTTCGGCAACATGGCCTCCAACCGGAACCTGCCGGCAGAAAGCCCAAGCTCTTCTTGGCATTCACGGAAGGCCGTATCCAGCGGTGTCCTGTCACCGCTTTCTTTCGCTCCGCCGGGGAAGGCCAGTTGTCCTGCGTGCCGGCGCAGTTTTGCCGACCTCTCGACACATATGACAGCGGTCCGTCCTTCCACTTCAGTATATCCCAGAACAACGGCACTTTGTCTTTTATCGCCATCTTCCAGCTCTTTCCACGAAGGCACATCCCATGCGCCCGGAATGACTGCAGTCTTTTCCGTCGCGATATTCACGGCGCCCGTAAAGGGAAGCCATTCCTGCAAAATAACATCGCCACAGCTCATATTCGCCACTTCTTTCCCGGCTCTTCCACGGTTGCCGAGAGATCCCGTGTTCACCGGCTTCTAGCGGCCAGAATGGAGATGGACCTTGCCCCTGAACACGACCCCCCGACTTCCGTCCACGGTGGCGATGATTCCGTCCTCAAGAAGCTCCAGGGCCCCCTCGGCTCCGACAATGCAGGGGATCCTCAGTTCCAGCGCCACAATCGCGGCATGGCTGGTCAACCCGCCTTCTTCAGTCACCACGGCACCAGCCTTTTTCATGGCGGGGACGAAATCCCTGTCGGTTTGCCTGGCAACCAGGATGTCTCCATCCTGGACCTTCCTGACAGCCTCCTCGGCGGTATTGGCTTTGACAATCCTGCCCGTTGCATCCTGTTTGAGCAGTGAAAGCCCCTTGACGAGAATCTGCCCCACCGTAACCACCTCGATGGTGTTCGTTGTGCCCCGCATTCCCACGGGCACACCGGCCGTTACGACGATGAGATCGCCCTCGTAGAGGAGCCCGTCCTCTATAGCCCTGTCCATGGCCGTCGCAAGCGCAGTTTCGAGGGTCTCTTCGCGCTGCACGTACAGTGGGGCCACCCCCCAGACAAGACAGAGAGACCTCCAGGTTCGTCTGGAGGGCGTCGCGCCGATAATAAGCGCCCTCGGCCGGTATTTGCTGACCATTTGCGCCGTCCCGCCGCTTTGGGTCAGAGACAGGATCGCTCTTGTCTTCATCCGTTCGGAAATGAGACCGGCCGCGTGACTCACGGCATCGGGGACACGGTTGATATCCGTGTAAGAAAGCGGCCTGCCCGTCAAAAACCTTTCATCCGATTCGGTGCGGACAATGATTTTCGCCATGGTTTTGACGGCCTCGACCGGATAGGCCCCGTTTGCTGTCTCGCCTGACAACATCACCGCATCGGCTCCGTCAAGAACTGCGTTCGCCACGTCACTGGCCTCCGCCCTGGTCGCTCTTGGATTTCGGATCATGGAATCAAGCATCTGGGTCGCCACGATCACGGGCTTCCCCTGACTGCGACAAAGGTCCACGATGCGCTTTTGCACGAGAGGCACATCTTCAAGGGGGATCTCAACGCCCAGGTCACCTCTGGCAACCATCATCCCGTCCACGACTTCGGCGATGGATTCCAGGTTTTCCACGGCCTTCTGCGTCTCTATTTTGGCGATGATCCGTAAATATCCGCCAAGATCCTCGATGACACGCCTCGCTTCCATCACATCGTCCCTGTTTCGCACAAAGGAAAGGGCGATGTACTCGAGATCGTTTTCAACGGCCCAGCGGACGTCGTCTTTGTCCTTTTCGGTCAGAATCGGCAGTGTGCTCAAAGAACCCGGTATGGAAACGCCCTTGCGTTCGCCGAGCTCCCCTCCCACGACAACGCGGCAAAGGAGATCCCGATTTTCCACTTTCTCCGCCTTCAGGTGTATCGTGCCGTCGTCGATGAAGATTGACTGGCCGCGATTGATTTCCCTCAGAAGTGGTTCGTACCCTACATGAATTCTCCGATGGGACCCTTCGACATCATCGGGGCTCAGGCGGATTTCATCGCCCGTGGCGATATGGACGGGTTTCCCTCCCGGGAGCCTTCCGGTCCTGATCTCGGGCCCCTTCGTGTCAAGCATTGCGGCGATGGGCCGTTTAAGTTCCCTTTCGAGGGTCCTGACATTCTCAAGATGCAGGCGGTGACTTTCCTGGGTCCCATGGCTGAAATTCAGGCGGGCCACATCCATACCAGTCGTGACCATTTCCCTGAGCGTTTCCTTCGCCTGACAGGCAGGACCGAGGGTGCAAACAATCTTAACTTTTTTCATCGATATCCTTTCCGCTCACGATTCTTCCGTGAGCCGTAAGTATTTCGGCCTTTCCCCTGATTTTGACGGCCGAAGTATATTCCGTGAACTGCGATATCCAGACTTCTCCCTCATCGAGTTTCTCACTGTGGGCAAAACGTGTTTCATGCCCGCGGGTCAGGCCGATGACGGAAACGCCGTTTTCCATCGCCTTGACGACAATGAAATCGGCCATAACCGACGGAATTTCCTTCTCCTCTGCTCTCACTTGTCCTTCCTCCTTCCCTGCCGGTTCCATTCTACCGGCTTGTCACTCCACTTCAACAGCACCACCGGAAATCCGGTATATTTTATCGCAGAAAGGTTTTGCCGGATCGACCCTGAGGCGCCTTGCACGCAAAACCGCCCTGTAGGAGTCGGAAATGTATTCAATCATGACGGCTGCATCACCAGGATGCCCCTTGAGTTCACGATACACTTCCTGGAGACAGCCGTTCAACCTGCCTCCGGTTTCGTGTATTCTCAGCCTCACGGCGGGCGGCGCAGTCTTTCCGGCCCCGTCAACGGGCAGAAGGGAGTCCACGATCAGGTTCAGGCCGTCCCGTTCCTGAGGAGTCCCCGTGACGAGGCACACCTCTCCCTTTTCGGGGACATGTTCAAGGCTGCTCCATGTCCTGGGGAAGCATACGGCCTCTATTTTTCCTTCCGTATCCTCTATCTCGAAAACTGCCATTTTGTCTCCCTTTTTTGTGAATTTTTCCTGCATGTCCACGACAACACCGGCCACGACAGGCTTGCAGTTCGACGACCGCCAGAGTGGGAGGTCCCCGATGGTGCAGGTCGCAATATTCCTGTAGAGCCCTTCGTACTGCTCACATGGATGGCCCGAGATGTAAAGCCCCGTGGCCTCCTTTTCCATGGTCATTCTCGTGTGAAAGTCGAAATCTTCGGTCTTGACGAGTTCAGGGCTGCCGGGATCCTCCTCCTGGACAAGGGAAAGAAGCGACTGTTGGCGACCGTCGGCGCAGCGCCGCTGGACGATTTCTATCATGGGAGGAAGGCTCTCCAGAAGCTGCTTCCTGTTCGGCGTGATCGAATCGAAAGCCCCGGCCCGGATGAGGTTTTCGACGACGGATTTCCCGACGACCTTCAGGTCAACCCTGTTCAGGAAGTCCCACAGGGACTCGAAAGGTTCCTTCTCTCTGGCCTCAATGATCGCCTGGACGGCCCCTTCCCCGACCTTCGACACGGCACTGAGGCCAAAGAGGATCTCCTCTTTGTCCACGGTGAAAAGGGAGCCTGATTTGTTGATGTCAGGAGGTCGCACGCTGATGCCGGAATTCTTGACGGCCCTCACATAGCGCGCCAGGATTTCCAGTTTCGAATGGATATGGCTCGAGAGGAAAGCGGCCATGAATTCCACCGGGAAATGGGCCTTGAGGTAGGCCGTCTGGTAGCTGATCAAGGCGTAGGCCGTGCTGTGGGACTTGTTAAAACCGTATCCAGCAAACTCCTGGATGATGTCAAAGATCTGCTCGGCCTTTTTCCGGTCAATGCCTTTTTCTCCGCAGCCTGCGACAAAATGGGCCCGCTCTTTTTCCATGACCTCCACTTTTTTCTTGCCCATGGCGCGCCGCAAAAGATCCGCCTGGCCAAGGGTATATCCACCCAGCGTTGCAGCACACTGCATGACCTGCTCCTGATACAGCATGACACCATGGGTTTCCTTCAGGATTTCCTCAAGCAACGGGTGCAGGTATGAAGCTTCCTGGCGCCCGTGCTTGCATTCGACATACTGGTCGACCATGCCGCTTCCGAGCGGTCCCGGCCTGTAGAGGGCAAGAGCGGCGATGAGATCCTCGAAACAGTCCGGGGCAAGCCGTTTCAGAAGCTGCCGCATCCCCGCCGATTCGAGCTGGAACACCCCCAGGGTATCCGCGTCGGAAAGCAGTTCATAGGTTTTTTTGTCGTCCAGCGGAAGGTTGTAAATATCCGGTGCATTTTTTCCGTTGTCCTTGATGTTGTCCAGGGTTTCCTCCACCATAGACAGGGTTCGGAGGCCCAGAAAGTCCATCTTCACCAGACCGAGTTTTTCCACGGGTTCCATGGCGTACTGGGTGACGATCTGCCCGTCACCGATCCTCCGGACGGGCAGGTAATCCGTGAGAGGCCCCGGCGTGATGACCACCCCCGCCGCGTGCTGCGAGCAGTGCCGGGCGAGTCCTTCCATTTTCGACGCATAATCGAGGAGCTTGCGAACCGTTGGATCATCACGGTGCAACTGTTTCAGCTCGGGGTTCTGTTCCATAGCCTCGTCAATACAGGTGACTCCGGCCGGTATCATCTTTGCCACCCTATCCACCTCGGGATAGCTCAAATCCATCGCCCGCCCCACGTCCCTGACGGCGGCCTTGCTTTTCATCCTGTCGAAGGTGATGATCTGCCCGACATTGTTACGGCCGTATTTCTCGACGATGTGCCCGAGTACCTTTTCCCGCCTCTTGTCGGAAATATCCGTGTCGATGTCGGGCATGCTGATCCTGTCAGGATTGAGGAACCGTTCGAAGAGGAGATCGTATTTCAGAGGATCTACCTCGGTGATTTTCAGACTGTAAGCCACAAGGGAACCTGCCGCGGAACCCCGCCCCGGGCCAACGGGGATGCCGTCGTTTTTGGCCGCCTGTATGATATCCGCAACAATCAGGAAATAGCCGGCGAACCCCATCTGTCTGATGACGCCGAGTTCATATTCCAGGCGCGAAAGGTATTTTTGCGGAAGATTTCCATTGAACCTCTCGCCGAGTCCCGCCCGCGCCCTTTCGTTCAGGGTTTCCTCAAGGCTTTTCCCCTCCGGAACATTTACTTCGGGAAGCATGTGACCCTCGAAGGAAAACGTGACATCACACCGCTCTGCAATGGCAACGGTGTTTTCAAGGGCCTGTGGAACTTCAGCGCCGAAAAGGTTCCACATTTCCTCGGGTGACCTGAGAAAGAAATCGCTGGAGCCGAAACGGTACCTGTTCGGCGAGTTCACCGTCGAATTTGTCTGGACGCAGAGCAGCACATCGTGCCAGGCCGCATCAGCCGCCTCGAGGTAATGGGCATCGTTGGTCGCGACCAGCGGGATTCCCGTCTTTTTCGAAAGCCCGATCAGTTCCTTGTTGACGAAGGCCTGTTCAGGCACGCTGTTGTGCATGATCTCAAGGAAAAAATTCTCTGGCCCGAAAATGTCCCTGTACATCCCTGCCCGCTCAAGGGCCCCCTGCGGGTTTTTTCCCAGGATCAGCATCGGGATTTCCCCGGAAAGACAGGCCGAAGAGGCAATGAGTCCTTTACTGTAGGTGGCGAGCAGGTCATGGTCAACCCGGGGTTTATAGTAAAATCCTTCCGTGTTCGCGATGGACACGAGTTTCACCAGGTTGTTGTAACCTTCCTGAGTCGCGGCAAGGAGTAGTAGATGGGCGTTCCGGCCCATCCTGTCCCGGCGCATGTGGCCCCTGGGATCTACGTAGACCTCGCAGCCGATAATGGGTTTCACACCTCGTTCCGTGCAGTTTTCATAGTGTTCGATCACGCCGTACATCGTCCCGTGATCCGTTATGGCTGCAGCGGGGCAGCGCCACTGCGAAGCGCGCTCCGCGAGCTCCCGGCACCGTATGGCACCGTCGAGGAGGCTGTACTCGGTGTGAACATGAAGATGAACGAAAGGTTTATTCAACAGTGTTTTCCCCGCTTTCATCGGTCTCGGAAAGTTCTTCCTTGACAAAAAGCAGTTCCGCGTCAAAAAGGCTCATGACCGTATCAAGTTCCGCTGCCTTCCGGTTGGCACGGTCCTTTTCCCGATTTGTTGTCTTCCCCCGTGGTTTCTCCGCCGTTTTCCACGGGGCTTTGCCAGCACTTCCGCTTTGTCCACTATCTTCTTTTTCCCCCCCGGCTTCTTCCGGAGGTGCTTCCTCCGGGGCGGCAAGATCGGAGAAAGACCGCGAATCAACATCAATCTCATCTTCCCCGCAACAAAGCAGCATTTTCTTATATTTCCCGAGAAGTTCCCCTTTTCCAGCTATTTTTGCCAGATTCCGTCCCGTTTTCGCCATTTCAAAACAGAGGCGGTCATCTTCGTCGAAGACGACACGGAAGGTCTCGTCCTTCACCTCAGGGACCCCGGACAAAAGAGCACAGTGGAGGCTGAGATCATCGGGGAGAAAGCTTTCCAGAAAATCGTTCCAGAGCTTCGAATCGGGCCTTTCCTCTTCTCCGACCCCAAAGGCGCCTTTTGCCGCCGTTTCTTCCGGTTCGTTTGTCGCGGCGGGTTTCTCCTTTGGGGTGAACTCTTTTGTCGTGCCCTTTTTCTCCACTTGTCCCTGTTCGCCGGGATCCGATCCGGCTTCTGTCTCGCCCTTCGGCCCCCTGTTTTCACCTTGTACCCCTTGTATCGTGGAGTCTCTTTCTTCCTCCGGCGTTTTCGCTTCCGCTTTTGCCTTTCCGGCTGTTTTCGGCTGACGCGTCGTTTCGAAAGGGGAAATCTTTTCAAAAAACCCGAAGACAAGCCCCCCAAGGACATCCGAGCGCAGTCCCCATCTCGCGCGGGGCATCAAGGAAGCGAAAAATTCCATGCCCTCCCACAGGACGTTCTCTGGCCAGAAGGCGCTTTCAGCCACCACATAACAGCGTTCCTCCTCGGCCAGCGGAAGATGTACCACCATCTGGTCCCCCCATTTTTTCACGATCCACAGATCCCTGAATGTCGCAAACAGGCCTTCAAGGAGACGAGGACCCGTCAGCCCCCTCCTGAAAGCACCCTCCAGGTCCACGAAAGCTTTCTTGCGGTCGGTTCTCAAAAGCCTCACGAATTGCTCGAGATCTTTCCTGTTTCCGCCGCCGAATAGGCTCCTGAGCTTCTCCGGGGACACACCGGCACCCAGGGACAGTGCCTGCTCGAGAAGGGACAGGGCATCCCGAAGCGAACCGTCAGCCTCCCTGGCGATGTCCCATAAGGCCCTTTCATCGAATTCGGCACCTTCCTTCAGGGCCACATCGCGTATGCAGGGGACAATAAGGGCGGCGTCTATCCTGTGAAAGGGTATGTGCTGGCATCGTGATCGAATCGTCGCAGGCACCTTCGCGGGTTCCGTCGTCGCGAAAATGAAGACAACCGAGGGCGGCGGCTCTTCAAGGGTCTTTAGCAATGCGTTGAAGGCTGCATCGGTGAGCATGTGGACTTCATCGATGATATACACCTTGAACCGCGAGGAAAAGGGGGAAAGCGAGACGTGTTCCTTGAGGTCGCGCACCTCATCGATACCCCGGTTGGAGGCTCCATCAATCTCGACCACGTCGAGGCAGCTTCCGGCGGTGATGTTCCTGCAGCTTTCGCAGATTCCGCAGGGCTCTCCGTCTTCACCGGACGCGAGGCAATTGACGGCCTTGGCCAGAAGCCTTGCGACGGTCGTCTTGCCGCACCCTCTGGGTCCCGAGAAGAGGTAGGCGTGTGCGGTTTTTCCTGTTGAGACTTCTCTTTTCAAGACCGCCACGGCTTCCTCCTGTCCCGCGACCAGACTGAAGGACTGGGGCCTGTACTTTCTGTAAAGCGTCACATGGGACACCAGTTGAAGGACCTCCTTTCCAGCTGTCGGACTATTGGAAATACTCGGCAACGGGGTGAATGCTCTTTGCGCTTTGCAGGGCCCTGACCAGGCCATCCCGAAGTGATCCGAGGGAACCCATGCCGAGTGGAACCTCAGCGGCATCGACGGCCTCACTTCGCCCGATCAGAAGTTTGTCCCTTCCGTCCCGCTTGATGACGCGGATGTCGTAAGGAGGTGTTTCAAGCTGGAGGCTTTCGCGAACGGCACTTTCCAGTTTTTCGAGAACATCCCGGGTACCGGCTTCCCGCGGGCCTCGCCAGAGAGCACGCCCGTCAAGGCGGAAAAGGCATTCCTTTTCACCGCACAGAACTTCCGGAACCAGAAGCCGGAGAGGTTCCTTTCTTCTGAGGGCCCAGCCCCGGTCCCGCATGAAGGTAATGATATCCCTGATTCGCTCTTCTGTTCTCGGGTGGGTCCTGTAGACTCCTGGATCCACATAGGGCGTTTTGATCTCTTCCTCCTGCAGTCTTTCGAGGATGGTCACCGCGCCCGATGGGCTATAGCCGGCGGCACGAAGGGTCTGTACCGAACCCTGGTCCGCTTCCCGTTCGAAATCACGACCATAGTCGTTCTGAACCGCCACGGCTATGAGGTTCGAGAGAATTGCCACCGGGGCGGCTCCGCCTGAAGCCACCGTCACAAGAAGGGAGGCGACGGTGAGTTTCTGGTTTCTGGCCACCTGTTTCATCACGTGATTCCTGTCCGCGTGAACCAGTTCATGGGACAGGGCCGCCGCCAGTTCATCGTCGCTCCGCACGAAATCGAGCATCCCCGTGGACAGGTAAATGACGCCTCCTGGAATGGTAAAAGCGATGGGCCGATCGTCTGACAACAGCCTGAAGGAATAGGGCAATTTCCTTTCCATATGGTCGGCACAACGGCTCCCGATCATTTCGATCAGCGCCGAGCGGGACGGATCCTTGACGACCTCCCAGTGTTCCTCGACCTGTTTGATCGTCCTGTCACGGAGTTCTCTTTCCCGCTCAGGAAGATCCCCTTCGGCCGCCGAAACACCGCAGCTTTCAGACAGAAGGAGAAAAACCGAAAAAAGCAGGAAAGAAAAAAGTCTTGTTTTCAGCATATGCGGTAAAAGCCTCCCATGCTTCCAATACTGCATGGTACGGTAAAAATTGTAATCCATCGCGGGTTTTTTGAAAAAAGGAAGGTATTTTCGCCGAAGGAACCCAAATGACCTCCATACCCCGATTTTTTTACGAGAGGGCTCCAAGCCTTTTCACCAGTTCTTTTGCGTATATTGCGAGAATCCGTGCCACGTCCCTGTAGGCCGCCGAATCAAGGCCAAAGGGGTCCGGGACATCACCGGAAAAGGGGAGAAACCCGTTTCCAGTACCCTTCATTCCGGAATCCAGGTAATCTGAAAACCTGAAGGTGACACCTTTTTTCCCCGGGTATTTGTCATGCAGGAAATCGACATGTTCTTTCGTCATGCCGAAAATGAGAGCAACGTACCGCAGGGAGATTTCATCAATGTCCCTTGACCTGTGCCCGGAAATGTCGAGGTCAAATTCTTTCATGGCCTCGACGGCTCCTTCCGCCGCCGGGAGACGGCGCCACACCGCGATTCCCGCGGACGTGGCAAACCAGGAATGCGCCATGCCCGCCTCCCGTAGATAAAGATTCGTCAGGGCTTCGGCCATGGGGCTCCTGCAGGTATTGCCTGTACACACGAAGAGAATGTGCCTCGCAGGGATGCCAGCGGAGACGGAAGCCTTGTTTCCCCTTCCCCTGGCCATCATTCGATTTTTTCTATCCGAACGTCTTTGAGAAGCCTTTCCACGGTTTCCCTGTCCCTGATCCCTTTCTCGAAATGAAGGGTGTCCTCCCAGGCGCAGGCCGTCGCGAAGCGAACGGTCTCTTCCACGTTCAGACCTTCTTCCCGTGCGACAACAAGTCCTGCTATGAGGGCGTCATCGGCGCCGAAGAGCGACACCAGCCCTTTCCGCTCGTATTCAGCGAGGTAAATGCCGTCAGGTGTGAAAAAAACATCTCCGTAAGTTCTGTAAGAGGTTACGGCCCACTCGATTCCCTGATCGTGAACCTTGGAAACCACTTCGATCAGGTTGTCCAGCGAAGTCAAGCCCACTCCGGCCATTCTCGACATGAAGCGATGGTCGATCTTTGCCACCGTCGGCCCCGCTTCGAGGGCTTCCATGAAGGGAGGACCGGCAGCATCGATAATGGTCGGAATCTCCCTGTTTCTGGCCCGTGCGACGAGCTCCCGGTAAAAATCGAGGGGCACACCGGGGGGAACAGACCCCCCGATGACGATCATGCGCGCCCTCGCAAGCATCCTGTCATAATTCGTGAGAAACCTGGAAACCGCGCCTTCAGGGATGTAGGGCCCGCTTTCAGCGATCCCCGTTTCCACATGGCCGATTTCATCGACGATGTAGACATTCGTCCTCGTTTCCCCACGCACATGGACGAAGTTGGTCGTGATTCGTTTCCGCCTGAGGACATCCCGGATGTACTCGCCGTTAAAGCCCGCGAGAAACCCCATGGCGGCCGATGTGTAACCCAGTTGTGCCAGAAGCAGCGAGACGTTGATCCCCTTGCCACCCGGCGACCGATCGGTGCTGCTGCTCCGGAACCAGCCTCCCGGCCTGAACTCGGGCACGACATATTCTTCATCGACGGCGGGGTTAAGCGTGACTGTAATGATCACCTGTCTTTTCCCCCTCTTTGTTTCACAAAACGGCCCCCTCCTTGTTTCCTGTCATATCTGACGGGGACACGGAAAACGCCGGTTAGCCCTTCAGGAAATCACTGACCGAAGCCGGGCTCTCAGGGGTTGCGCTGCGGACGATTTCACCGTTTTTCAACTCGAGCAGTGCAGGCAGTTCCGAAATGCCCAGTTTCTCCGTCATTCTGGCGTTCTTGTATCCATCCAGAATCACCAGGTCGTTCCTCTTTTCTGAAAGACCCTCCAACTCTCCCGAAAGATGGACCTGCTCCCTGTCAATACTCGAGTACAAAAAGACAAAAACCTGCTCCGGGTCAAGGACCTTCCGCTTCAGGTGCAGCTGTTCCGAAATATAGGCATAGGCAGCCATGGCGGCTGTCGCGCCGTCTCCGGCGGCGGTAATAACCTGCCGAAGAAACTTGTCCCTCACATCCCCGGCGGCAAATATTCCTTCAACGCTGGTTTCCATCTTCTCATTTGTCTTGAGCCATCCACCTCTGGCGGTTTCAACCATGTCTTTCATGAAACCGGCGTTGGGTTCCATTCCGACAAATACAAAAACCCCGGCAACGGGAAGTTCACTCCGATCCCCAGTCTTGACGTTCTGGAGGACAACTTTTTCGACCATTTCATCTCCGGCGATTTCCTCTACGACGCTGTTCCAGATGACTTCTATCTTGTCATGGGTGAGGGCCCTCTCGGTGGCAACACGGTCAGCCCGGAAGGTATCCCTTCTGTGAATGATGTAGACTTTCGACGCAAACTGTGTCAGATAAACCGCTTCCTCGACGGCAGTGTTTCCGCCCCCGATGACGGCGACGGTCTCGTCTTCAAAAAATGCGCCGTCGCAGACGGCACAATAGCTCACTCCCCGCCCGGTAAATTCTTCCTCCCCTTTTACGCCTGCCTTCCGGAAACTGGCTCCCGTGGCGACGATAACCGCTTCGGCTTCTATTTCACCCGAATCGGTCCTGATGATCTTGCTGCCGTCACGGAGCTCGATTCCCTCCACGGTGGCCTCACGGAACTCGGCCTGGAAATGTTCCGCATGTTTCCGGAAAGTTTCCGCGAGTTCCGGTCCGCTCGTGTGTAATGTCCCCGTCCAGTTCTCGATCTCGTCGGTCACGTTGATCTGTCCGCCGGGGACGCCTTTTTCGAGGACGACCACATCGAGCCCCGACCTTTTCCCGTAAACGGCGGCCGTCAGTCCCGCCGGGCCTGCTCCGATAATAACCAGTTCCCTTTTTTCCATACTTTTCAACCTCCCTGCACGGTTGTTCATAGTCGTTTATGAAAGTTCCCTTTATTGTATCAAACTCTCAGTTTCTTCAAAACAAGGACACGAGGGTGTCCCTGATAATCCTGACAGGTTCCCGCGAACCTGAACGAACCCGCGAGGTTGCGAACCTCTCGCTCCTGCTCTTGGCCGCCGATCTCGAGGACCAGGGCCCCTCCCTTTTTCAGCACATAAAAAGCCCAGGGCAAAAGAAGCCTGTAGGCCTCAAGACCGTCGATACCGCCCGAAAGGGCTTCCCTGGGGTCATGCAGTCGGACTTCCGGCATCAGCGAGAGAATCCGGGAATCTGGTATATAGGGCGGGTTGCTGGCCACAAGGTCCACGGACCCGGGCTGCACCGGCACCTTCCAGGGCTCTCTGCCATGCCAGAGCAATGTCCGTGAAAGCAATCCAAGTTTTTTTAGGTTCCGCCATGCAATCAACAGGGCCGCGGGGGAACGTTCAACGGCCAGGCAAAAGGCCCGGGGTCTTTTCACGAGTATGGCGGCGGCGATGCAACCGCTCCCGGTGCCCCAGTCGACGAAAAAACCGCCCGAAAAGTTTTCCAGAGCGGTCTCGACAAGAATCTCCGTTTCAGGTCTGGGAACAAGTGCGCCCCGGCCCGCCTCTAAAGAGAGGCCGAAAAAAACGGCCTCTCCAATTACATGCTGCAAGGGCTCCCTGCGGCACCGTCGTTTCATGGCCCCTTGAAATCTTTCACAGGCTTCTTTGGAGAGATCCGTTTCCGGGTGGGCGTGAAGAAAGGCCCTCGAGAGCCCGGAGGCCCATTCGAGCAAAAGGTCCGCTTCGAAGCTGGGACTTTCGACACATGCCGTCCGAAGACACGACGCGGCAAGACTCCTGGCCCTGCCTACCTTCATGATTCAAGCCTCCAGATGCTTCAGTTTCTCCGACTGATCTGCAAAAGAGAGGGCGGAGAGGATTTCTTCGAGGTCACCTTCAAGCATGGCTTCTAGTTTGTGTAGGGTCAAGCCAATCCGATGGTCCGTCACCCTGTTTTGCGGGAAATTGTAGGTCCGTATCCGTTCCGAACGATCTCCGCTGCCGACCTGCCCCTTCCTTTCCGCCGCCTGCTCCGCTTCCTGGCGCCGTATTTCCTCGTCCAGGAGCTTCGAACGAAGGAGCTTCATCGCCTTGATCCTGTTTTTTATCTGCGATCTTTCGTCCTGGCATGTCACGACAATGCCTGACGGCAGGTGGGTGATGCGCACGGCCGAATCGGTCATGTTGACATGCTGGCCTCCGGCGCCGCTGGCACGATAGGTGTCGATCTTCAGGTCTTCCTGGCGGACCTCGACATCCACATCTTCGGCTTCGGGCAATACAGCCACGGTGGCCGTCGACGTATGAATACGCCCTCCCGATTCCGTTACGGGAACCCGTTGGACCCTGTGAACACCGCTTTCATACTTGAGTTCACTGTAGGCTCCCCTGCCGTCTATCCGGAAGACAATCTCCTTGTAGCCTCCGATACCGGTTTCATTGCTGGTCAGGATTTCCACGTTCCAGTTTTTCCTCTCGGCGTAGCGGTAGTACATCCGGTACAAGTCTCCCGCGAAAAGCGCCGCCTCCTCACCTCCGGCCCCTGCACGAATTTCCATGATGACGTTTTTTTCGTCGTTCGGGTCTTTGGGAAGAAGAAGGATCTTGAGCTTTTCTTCAAGGGCTTCACGTTCAGGCTCCAGGTTCCTCACTTCCTCATGAGCCATGTCAGCCAGTTCCTTGTCAGGGGCATGCAGCAGTTCCCGGGCCTCTTCAATGCGCCGGGAGACATCCCTGTATTTCCTGTAGGCCTGCACCACCGGTTCAAGCCCGGCGTGTCTTTTTGCAAGTTCCTGGAGCTTCTGGGGATCCCGGGCTATCTCTGGTGAGGCCATCCGTTTTTCGAGGTCCTCATAAGCTTCCTCGACTTCGTCAAGTTTCTTTTCAATTTCCATCGGTGTCACCGCCTGTTGTCTCCTCCGTCGGGGATTTCTCCCCCAGGGCCGTCCACAGTGCGTCAACGGCCACCTCGATCTGTGATTCAACGGGTTCTCGGGTCGTGAGGTACTGCAGCCACAGCGCCGGCCACATTAGAATCCGTCCCGCCTTCCGGTTTTTCCCGCACCACTTGATGATTTCGTAGGAGATTCCGATGACAAGGGGCAAAAGCAGAACCCGTGTTCCGATTCTCCAGAGAATCCCGCCCTCGCCGATTAGGGAAAAGACGACGACGCTGACAGCCACGACCACCAGTAAAAAAGATGTCCCGCATCTGGTGTGGATCCGGGAATGTTTCGCGACCGCAGTCGGTTCCATTTTTTCTCCTGATTCGAAAGCATTGATGGTCTTGTGTTCCGCGCCGTGATACTCGAAGACCCTGGCGATTTCTTTCCACAAGCCGATGACCGCGATGTAGCCGATGAACACGCCGGCCCTCGCCAGGCCTTCAACAAGGTGTCTCGCCCCCCCGGAAAGGCCCATGAGTTTTTCCGCAATATCGGCCGCGAAAAGTGGCAGGGCGATAAAAAGCCCCACCACGGCCAATATCGCCGTCCCGATGGAAAGTGCAAGTCCCCAGGCGCCCAGGCTTTCCTCTTCACCCAGAGAGATCTCTGCAGAAAGGGAAAGGGCTTTCGTACCCGTATACAGCATTTCCGCCATGGTTGCGACACCCCTGAAAACCGGAAGGTTCCAGGGACTCTTCCGGGCCCAGGGAAGGTTCACCCAGGTATGCCGCCGGATGCCTCCTTCCGCTGTCCTCACCGAGAGCCCCCACCTTTTGGGACCCCGCATCAGGACACCCTCTATGACGGCCTGCCCCCCTACAGGGACCTCCCGTCTTTCCCAAGCGGCAAGACAGGGAAGGGCAAGTCCCTTCAGAAAGGCGCTAAAAATGCGTTTCATCTGCCAGAATTTCCTCGATCGAACTGTAAGGGCTTCCACAGGAATGCGCTTCCCTGCACTCCCCTTCCAGCAGGCAATCCGGGCCGGCGACAACAAAAAGGAGCGGTGCATGCCTGCGCACAAGTGCCAGCATTCTCCTGGCGAGCTCGCGGATTTCCCATTGGGCCCTCCTGCAAAGGCGGAGGCGGAAAAAATGATGCAGTTCCCGGGCGTTCATTGTCACCACAAGCCGCGTCTGCCATCCATGGGGTAAAAGATACCGTGCATCTTCCCGCGGGATGCCCTTTTCGATGAAATCCCTGTAGGCGGCATGGCTTGACGCCACGATGCCTTCGTATATTCCCCTCAGTTCGGGATCGGCTTGTATTGAAGGGGGGACGACCACATCGGCTTCCGTCATCGCCACATATCGCTGGCTCTGCTGAGAGTAGCTCGCCAGTCGATGGCGTACGAGCTGATGGGAGCATACGCGGCTGATTCCGTCTATCCCAAAGGTGAACGAGGCGTGTTCGAAAGGCGACATGTGCCCTGACTTTCTGAGATGCTTCAGAAAACCCGAGACTTTCTTTTGCCCGATTTCCGAGTGGAGATCTTCCGCAGAAGCATCGCTGTAGCACAGACGTGCCGCCGCCGCCACCGTCCTGTCAGGTTCCGGAGTGCAGGAAAGCAGATGCACCACAAGTTTCATGATGGAAGCCGCCGGGAAGGGGAAACTATTCCCGTGCGTCCTTTTCTTCGTCGTCTTGTTTTTTCCCGAACCTTGTTCCGGCGTATTTCTTCTGGAATTTCTCGACCCTGCCGGCTTCTGTGACCATCGAACCCCGTTTCCCCGTGTAGAAGGGATGACAGGAAGAACAGACAGCAACCTTGATCTCTTCCATGGTGGAACGGGTTTCAAAGGTGTTGCCGCAGGCACAGGTCACGCGACATTTCTTGTATTCCGGGTGTATGTCCTTTTTCACTTGAGCAGGCACCTCCCTAGCGTTTTTGAATATTCACAATGTGTGAATGTATCACACACGAAGCAGCGGGACAAGACCCCGCCTTGGCTCTACAGGTGCATCACGCCGAGGCCACAGCGTTCATGGTGCGCCACGGCATGATAGGCCGAATCACCGACAACGGCAACTCCCACCCAAAGGCGGTTTCGGACGATACCTATTTTTGCACCAATGCTCGCTTCCAAGAGGCTCATCGAAATAAAGCTGTTCATGGCCTCCAAAGCAGCGTGCATCAAAGCATGCATTTCACCGCTTTTTTTCTCGACAACCCCCGAATTCAGAGCCGCCCCCACAACGGCTCGCGTAATCTTCTGTGGCAGGTCACCTGCAAGTCCTCCAACCTCGGTCGCCACGGCACGCCATCCGGATTTCAAAATCTGTTGTTTCAAGGAGGCTTCTTCTTCGGAAGTCGTCGTTGACGCCAAAAGAAGCGCCGCCCTGCCGACCTGGCTTTCATCGGTAAGCCGCAAATGGACAGACAGTCGAAGGTCAACTCCAACGCCGCGTTCCATCACTTCGCCGCCGGCAAATCCGGAGGTTTCTCCCGCGGTTGTTTCTGATGCTTCAGGCATCATATGTTGATCCCTTTCGGGAAGCTCTTTCCCGGTGAACATGTCTTTCCATTTCATCAAAACCATCCTCCTGATTTCAGGGCCTCTGTGTAGAATGTTTTTCGGGGCCACTGGGTAGTATATACCAATTTCTCCGGGCGCGGCTATGAAAAAAATGTCGCCCCAAAACTTGAAAGCCCGGCTTGTGGCCTCTATACTGTATTTGTCTGAAAAAGCACAAGGAGCACTTTCAGGCAGAGAGAGGAGGAGGTGGTTGCTTCGTAATCTTCGGAATTGCATGTTTGTCTTTGGTCTCGGAAACAACCATAATTCAAGGAGGGGATGTCTAGATGAAGAAGATTTTCGTACTGGTACTTGCTTTTGTTTTCGCCTTTGCCGGGATGGCTTCGGCACAAACTTTCGTTTCACTCGCTACAGGTGGAACCGGCGGAACCTACTATCCTGTGGGCGGAGGGATTGCCGACATCGTCAGCAAGAACCTGCCTGATGTCCAGATGACGGCGGAAACGGGGAACGCTTCGGTCGCGAACCTGAACCTGATCGGCACGAACCAGATCGAGATGGGGCTCGTACAGAACGACGTGGCATTTTTCGCCTATAACGGCCAAATGATGTTCGACAAACCCTACAAGAACATCCGCGCCATCTCTGTTCTGTACCCGGAGACCATCCAGGTCGTGGCCATGAAGGACTCCGGCGTGGAAAAGATCACCGATCTTCCAGGAAAAAGGGTCTCCGTTGGCGCCCCCGGATCGGGAGTGCTCGCCGATGTCCAGCTCATGTTCCGGGTTCTCGGATACAAGTTCTCCGACATGGACACGGACTTTCTCGACTTCAATAACACGGCACAGAGGATGAAAGACGGGCAGCTTGACGTGGGCTTTGTCGTTGCCGGCTATCCCACGGCATCCATCATGGACCTCGCCACCCTTCACGACATTACTCTCGTGGAGTTCGACAAAGAGTTCATCGACAAACTTCACTCCGAGTATCCCTTCTTCGTGAAAAACGTCATCCCTGCCGGAACCTACCAGGGAGTGGACAAGGACACAACGACGGTAGCAGTACAGGCCATGTGGGTCTGCGACGCCGCAATGAGCGACGAACTCGTCTACAAGATCACCAAGGCGTTCTGGGAGAACGTTGAGGACCTCTACCAGGTGCACAGCAGGGCAAAACAGGTTACCTTGCAGTCGGCCCTTGAGGGTGTTTCTGTTCCAGTCCATCCCGGAGCTGCCAAATACTACGAGGAAGTAGGCATGGAGGTTCCCGTAATAGAGTAGCCTGACTTCTGGACGGAACAAGCCGTTGCCAATATGAAAAGGCGGCATCCCCAAGGGGGTGCCGCCTTTTTTGCGTAGTGTTTCGTTCTGTATTGTTTACAGTTTTACGACATTCGAAGCCTGGGGCCCTTTTGTGCCCTCAACGACTTCGAAGGAAACACGCTGTCCTTCGGCGAGAGTCTTGAATCCATCTTCTTCAATGGCAGAATAGTGGACGAATACGTCCGTTCCGCTCTCGGCTGTAATGAACCCGTAACCTTTTGCCTCATTGAACCATTTGACTGTTCCTTCTGTTGTCAAAGTACTTCCTCCCAATACGTGGAAATAGAATCGGCTGACGGCGCCTGTCAACCTGGAATGGAACGATACAGCAAGCCGGACGTCCTGTCAAGCTCTTGCCGCCAGAATCTCCTGCTCGAGACGTCCGATGTGCTCTTTCTCCCACTCCGTCAACTGCGCGTAAAGGTCGGCGCGGAACTTCCCGCCAAGCCCCTCCCGCCCTCGCGGCGCCTCTTCCTTCAGGTCCGCCCAACTGAACTTTTTCCCCTTCACGAAGAGGTCCATGTCAACGAATCGTTCGCCTTTTTCCGTGTATTCCAGGCCCACCAGGACCTCCTTGAGGTTTTCCGGCTCCACAAAGGTCAACACCCTTACCCTGTAGACCTGAATAGGCATGAGGATCCGCGCATGATCCTTTCCCCATCCCTCCCCGAGATTGAGCCCTATCTGGAGGCTTCGCAAAACGGTGCGAAGCCGTTCGATGTGAGGCGTGTAGTTTTCGTAGGCGTCGTAGATGCGTATTTCCATTTCCGTCCAGTCCCTGCGCCCGATACTTTCGTTGAAAAGGTCCAGGGCCCGGGCCTCGAGACGCGCATGCAGGTCATCGAAGGGAAGGTCCACGAGAAGAATTTCTTCAAAAACATCCTTCACCGAAAGCGCCCTGTTCAGTGGTTTTTGGGTGAAACAAACCGCCACCCCGCGATCGGAACTTCTCCAGAGAAGCTTTTGGAGACCGTCCCGGGAGGACGGCAGTTCTTCTTCCATCTGGCTGATAACCGGAAGGGGATTCCCGTAAAGCCGAACGATGATGTTCCTGGGATGGATTTTCACGGAGTGCATGCAGCCGCTCCACCCTGAAGATATGGCTTCAGCGAGTATACCCTCCGGCGTGGCGGGGGTCACGAAGAATCTCACCCTTTTCGGCCGTCTCCTGTTGCTTATGAAAAGAAGGGTCTTTTCTTCCGTCGTCCGGTCTCTTACCGTCCTGATGTCCCTTTCCTCGATTTCAAAACCGCCGCGGAGCTTTTCCATGATGCAATCGGCCTCACCGGCAATGGTCATCCCCCTGGGTCCCGGACAGATCAGTGACAACATCGGTATCCCCCCTCACAATCCCGTGCTCCGGATACATTGCCGCTCCCTCTGGACATAGGAAGGGTATTGCAAGGTGAAGATTGCATCATCTTGAATGCCGACGAAATTCATGGATAGCACTCCATTGAAAAACAGGCTGTCGTCCCCTTCGGGCGGAAGGGTCGTATCGTGGCCGAAAAAGTTGAACCGGCAATGTTTCTCCGGCAAATCAGAGAAAGAATGCCCGGCATTGACACGTTTCCCGCACACCGTCACTGTGCCGCCTGTTTCCAGGACGACGCAACCGGCGGCTTCCCGGACAACCACGTCGTAGAGGTCATGATTGCCTGTCACAAGAACGACCTCCCTCATGCCTTCCCCACGGAGAACCTTTACAAGGGACTTGACCCTTTGACTGTAGAGTCTTGCGTCTCTTTGCGTTTGCTCCAGTTTGATTTCATCGACGAAATCGCCGGTATGCAGGACGCACGGCGGGTCGAGGATGTCAAGGATTCTCCCGAGGCAACGATAAAAAGAGGACGGGGTATCGGAAAGATGCATCATCACCTTTCCCCTTCTTCGTCTCAGGTTTTCGGGAATCACCACCCGGTCGAGCATTCTTGCCACAGATCGTTCCAGAAAGGAATCGCCCCACTGCACCGGTTGCACCCTCCATTCCGACCGATTTGACATCCTTTCACGGCACCTATGGCCTCGTTCCTGCATCACCGCCTGTCATCAGGATCCTGTACGCTTCTGCGGGGGCTTGCTTTCACATGAAGCCCTCATACCTCTTCGGGAACACCGCCGTGTGTACATGCCTGATCATGGTGATGAAGTCAAATACGGGGCGCCCTGTCGCTTCCTGGACGGCCCGTGCGTAGGGGGGCAGGTCGCTGCACTCCAGGAGTATCGCTGCCGTGTCCGGATTTTCATCAATCATCTCCCTGGCGACGCCGGTGACTTCTTCTTCGATTTTTCCGGAATCGAGAGTTCCTTTCTCTTCGAGGATCGCGCTCCGGAATTCCTCCTGGTCTTCCATGCCCCGGATCACAAGGGGGATGTCGTCCGTGATCCCCACCGCATCGAAGTGCCTGTCCGTAAGATATTCGGAATTTGCCGTAATGATGCCGATTTTTCTCCCGGGTGAAAGGGTTCTCCAGATAAAGGGAACCTGAAGAAGGCTCGAGAGGAAAACGGGAATTTCCAGGGCTGCCGCAACTTCCCGCTGGAAAAGGGCCATGAAGCCGCATGCTCCAGTAACGGCCTTTACCCCTTCTCTTTCAAGCTCCCTGGCCGCTTCAATGAAAGGTTCGAGAAGCCCGGGATCCATCCTGTTGATAAGCCTTTCGATCGACGCTCCATGGACTTCCCTGTATCGGACTGGAAAATCAAAGGTGCTTGCGTTCCCCACGTTTCCTGGAATGCAGGGATAGGCGGCGTCAAGAATCAGGATGCCTATGGACTCTCCGTCCCAGGAGCGGCTTTTGCTCCTGAGGCTGTAAACGGTCATTTCGGTTCCCCCCCCGTTTTTGTCACCGTAATTTCAGTCGATACTTCTCCATGTCTGGATCTATCATAAAAGAAAACCCGGCAAGACTGTGCCTGCCGGGTTGAAATTTTCTGGCGTGCCCGTCGGGATTTGAACCCGAGACCTTTGGCTCCGGAGGCCAACGCTCTATCCAGCTGAGCTACGGACACCTGTATGCGGCGATTAGGGTACCCCGGCCGCGTCCGGTTGTCAAGGGTTCCGCCTTTCCCTTCGCCGTCACTGTCTGAACCTGATAATGGTGACCCCGTACCCTCCTTCGCCGGGGCCGCCGAGCCGATAGTCGACAACAAAAGGAAGGGCTTTACAGAGGGCCTGAACCTCGCGCCGAAGGATTCCTTCTCCCCTTCCGTGAATGACCGTCACCTCTCCGTACCCGGCCCGAAAGGCCCTGTCGAGGTAACGTTCGACTTCCGGCAACGCCTCGTCAACGGTCATCCCGCGGACCATGATGGACGCCGGGACATGTCCCGGCGGGGAAAGGGATTTCTTCACGGGCAACGGTTCCTCCTGGAGATCGTTCCCGTCTGCGGGAACAAGCTTTTTCAAGGGCACCTCGAATTTCATTGAGCCGCTCAAAAGAAGTGCCTTCTTCGCATCAAGGGCTTCTATGGTTCCGTGTGTGGAGGTTCCGGCAATTCGTACGGTCTCCCCACGGGCCGGTTTCCAGCCGCCCGGTGTTTTTTCCCGGGCAAGTCGCCTGTCTTCACGTTCTTCTTCACGTTTTCTTAAAGACCGCTTCATCTCAGCGATTTCCTGCTGTTCCCGGCCGAAGGGAATACCGGCTCTCTCTATTTTTTTGAGCATGGCTTTCGCCTTTTTTTCCGACTCCTCAAGGACGGCCCTGGCTTTTCTCTCCGCATCCTCCAGTATCTTTTCACGTTTCGCCTCGATGGACCTCCTCTGGTCCTGCAGGGTCTCCTTCAGTCGGGCTAATTCCCGTCGCTCGTGGAAGAGCCTTTTTTCTTCGTCTTCCAGATGCTGCTGTTTTTTCAAAAGCTCTTCAAGGAGCCTTTCCGCATCGGCATGACCTTCATGGAGGACTTCCTTCGCCTTTTCTATGATCTTTTCGGACATCCCCAGACGTACGGCTATCCGCAGGGCATTGCTTTCGCCCGGGATCCCCATCCTGAGGCGGTACGTCGGAGCAAGTTTCTCGTCATCGAACTCCATTCCAGCCGTTTCCACACCGCTTCGGGTCAAGGCATACCGTTTGATGGCGTTGTGATGGGTTGTGGCAAGGACCAGGGAGTTCCGTTCATTGAGGCTCTCCAGAATCGCCACGCCCAGCGCGGCACCTTCCTGAGGATCCGTTCCCGCACCAAGCTCATCCACGAGCAGCAGGCTTTTGTGGCCCGCCCGCTCGAGCATCTCGATAATGTTCCTCATGTGGGAACTGAAGGTTGAAAGGCTTTGCTCGATGCTTTGCTCATCGCCGATGTCTGCGGACATCCAGTCGATGTCACCGACCACCGAGCCTTCTCCAACGGGGGCGGGCAAACCGCACCATGCCAGGTAGACTGCCGCCGCCGTCGTCTTGAGGACCACCGTCTTCCCTCCTGTGTTTGGTCCGGTAATCACCAGCTGCCTGAACCGGTCTCCACAATGGACGTCCACAGGGACGCAATCTTTTCCCAGCAGCGGATGGACCGCCCTTCTCAGAGAGAACCGTGAACGTCCGTCCATTTCGGGCAGCACCCAGTTTTTTTCTTTCTGAAGCGACCAGGCCGCATGGAGCAGGTCCAGCTCGCCGAGAACACGTTCGGCTTCGAGAAGTGCTCCATGACGCTTGAGGATTTTCCCCGTCAGTACCCTCAGGATCCGATGCTCTTCCCTTTGCATGTCCCTTTGCAGAAGGGCTGTCCGGTTGTTCAGCTCTATAAGCCCCCTCGGCTCCATATAGACGCTGTTACCCGTTCCGGACCTGTCCACCGTCATCCCGTTGAAACGGGACATGTCTTCCAGCTTCACCAGAAAGGTTATCCGTCCGTCCCTGAAATGCAGGTCCCGATCCTGGAGCATGGAGGAAAAGGGCTGGTTTTCCATCAGCGAACGGGCTTTTCTCCTCGCCGAGGACGTCACCGCCCGAAGGGCGTCCCGCAATTCACCCAGCTTTGCCGAAGCCCCGTCGTAGAGCCTGCCGTCATCGGCGACAACCTGGAGGTTCTCGAAGAGATCCGTGAAATCCCGAAGCTTTCTCGTCAAATCTTTGAATTCGGGAAAGTCTTCCTTCACTTCAGAAACCAGGGACTTCAGGCGAAGACAGATTCCCATGAGAATACGGACAGAGAGAATTTCCTCACCCGTCAGCAAACCTGTTTTCTTCGCCTCATCGAGCAACGGTCCAACCGGTTTTGCCCTCTCATCCCAGGGCAGGCCACCGTAAGTGTCCCGATAGCGATTGTAAGCCCTCTGCAGATTCTGCCTGCGCAGGACTTCATCGGTCCTTTCAAACAGGACCATCTGGCCCAGGACTCGTCTTCCCAGGTCGCTTTTGCAGGCTCTTTCAAAGAGGGCGAGGATCTTTCCCATCTCTATGGCGTTGAGCGTGCGTGCATCGGTTTTCACTGCCTTTGACCGTCACCTCCCGAGGAGTCTGCCTCCCCTTCGGCGGCCCCTCCGCCGGAAATGGCCGTGGGGGCAAGAGGTTCCTCCCCTTCCTCGAAAGGGAAAAGATCATACTCCCCAAGGTGAAATTTTTCGAAAAAGGACTGGATATGGGGCCATGCATACTCAGCGGAAGACATGGCAACGGATTCCTTCATCCAGTACGTCGAGATGAGGGGGGAAAGGGCAAGGATCGCCATGTAGGCGAGCAGAACCAGGATGAATGTCTTCGCGGCTCCCGCAGCCGCGCCGAGCGTCCTGTCTATCATTGAAAGGCTTGTCAGGCGGAGAAAGGCCTTCACACCTTTCTGGATGTACGCCCCGACAAGAAGGCAGAGGGCATATATTCCAACAAGGGTTATGATTCTCGCAACAGAAGGGTCGATTTCGAAAAACTCCCGGAGAGGCGCCGAAACCGGAACGGAAAGCTTCCAGGAAAGGAGAAATCCCCCTACCGTGGCTGCAAGTGAGATGACTTCACCGGATAGTCCGCGCGCAGCCCCCCTGACGAGAAACGTCACCAGAAGCAGCGCCGCGAAAATGTCAACGGCCGCCGCCAGATCCATCGCTTTCGCATTCTTTCAGCGCTTTCGACAGCTTCCGGGTTGCATTATCCAGGGCATGGGCCAGTTTGAAACACGTCAGGAGGAGACGCTCTTCCTGGTCGACGGAGCTGTCGATCTTCCCGAGATTTTCCCTGACGATTCCGACCACCGACTCGAAACGCTCTTCATCGAGACGGGTCAGTACGGGGTAGGTCTTTTTCCCCACAAGCACGCTGACACGCCGGGTTCCCTCGGCCATGATGAGGTCGCCTCCTTTTTCATGATTATGACCTGTCGATCAGTTCTCCCTGCTGGTATGTGTCGCCCTGATCCTGATTTTCTCCTGCGGGGGGCTGTCCGGCAAGGCTTTGGAGCTTCCCGAGCAGCGATCTGAGACGATCTTCGGTTTCCCTTTGTTCCTTCCGGAGTTCCTCGATAACCCTGTCGCGTTCCGCCAGAATCCGCTGGTGTTCCTGTCTCACCGCTGTCAGGGCTTCCTCGTTTTCCTGGAGCAACTCCTGCTGCGTTCCGATCTCCTCTTTCAGGCTGCGGTTCTCCTGGCTCAGGTTCCGCATCCTGGCCGTCAAATCGTCCACAAGGCGCTCGATATCGACAAGATGTTCCTGCATGAGGGAACTCCTCCTTAACGCAAGATATAGCCCTTTCGGGAAAGATTCTCCCGCAGGCATTCGTGAGCTTCGTCCACCTCGTCGTCTCTCAATGTCCTCTCACCGGAACGATAGGCAAGAGAAAAGGCGAGACTCCTTTTTCCCGGCGGTATCCCTTTCCCTTCATACATGTCAAAAAGACGGAGTTCGGCAAGCGTTTCCGGCGCCCCTTCACGTATGTCCGTCTTGACGGTGTCAGCCGGAACGTCCTTTTCCACGAGCAGGGAAATGTCCCTGTAGACTCCCGGGTACCGGCAGGGTTCTCCGAAACGTGCCGATTCGCCTTTGATGAAAGGCTCGAGATCCATTTCATAAAGGTAGACTGGTTCGGGAATCGAGAACTCTTCCTGGAGCGAAGGCTTGACCCTGCACAGGTAGCCTATCGCTTCTCCGTCGCACAGGATCGTCGCGGTCTGCCCTCCGTGGCCGAAGGGTTCGTCACCCGAAACGAAACGGACATCCACGCCCCGACTCGCTGCAAGGACTTCCACGTCTCCCTTGACGGAATAAAAATCGTCAACCGCTTCTTTTTTCCATGGGGAACGGGGATCCCTTCCGCGACACACGGCACCCCCGATGAAAAGCCTTTCCTGTACACCGAGTTCAGTGGCGGGATCTTCCCGAAAGACGGCACCGACCTCAAAAAGCCGTATCGGCCATCTCCATCCGGACCGGAGGTTCGAAGCAACCGCCTTGAGGAGACCGGGACCGAGAAGGGTTCTCATGACCGACTGTTCCCTGCTGATGGGGTTGGAAATGGAGATGGCCTTTGCCCTTGGGTCATCGCCGGATAATCCCATGGACTTGAGGATCTCCGGCGAAATGAAGCTGTAGGTGATCGCCTCCATGTACCCCCTGGCCATGGCGGCATCACGCAGAACCTGCCTGCACCGCATCTGGTCCGTCCGGTCCCCGGGGCACCGGGTGACCGCTGGAAGTCTCGACGGGATCTTGTCATAGCCCCAGACCCTTGCAACTTCTTCTATGAGATCTTCCTCTATGGACACGTCGGGCCTGTACGTCGGAACACGATAGACGCGCCTCGTATCGTCCCTTTCGGTTTCATCGAACCCGAGACCTGCCAGGATCCTGGAGGCCAGGTCCATGTCTCCGGTGAGAAGAACCTTCTTCAGGGTTTTCTTTCTCAACGTGACGGTTCCCCGGTCCTCCCCGCCCGGATTACCCTCTACCATCATGCCAAGCGGTCTTGCAGCCTCCCAGGATGACAGGAGACGAAAGATTTCTTTCACGGCGGCTTCGGCCTTCCAGGGATCCACGATCCGTGCATACCGATAGGATGCCTCGCTGGGCAGTCCCAGACGCCTGCTGGTTCTGCTTACCCTGATGGCGTTGAAGTTGGCTGATTCGATGAGGATCCTTGCTGTTTTTTCGTTGATTTCAGTTTCAAGCCCGCCCATCACCCCGGCGAGGGCGACGGGGACCCCTCCGCTTGTGATCAGCAGATCCTCCTCCGTGAGGGTCCGTTTCCTGCCATCAAGTGTCACAAGGGTCTCTCCCGGCCGCGCTGATCTGACGGTTATTTCCGCATCGGGCAGCAGCTCTGCATCAAAGGCATGAAGAGGCTGTCCCGTGGAGAGCATGACCAGGTTTGTCGCGTCGACGATGTTGCTCACCGGGCGCATCCCAGAGAGACAGAGACGGACCCTGGCCGGAAGCGGCGAAGGACCCATCGAAACGGAATCGGCGAATCCCAGCGCATAGAGCGGACAGTCGGGATCCTCAAGACGGATACCCTTGAACCGCCCGTCCCGGATTTGTTCCGGCACAGGAGACTTTTCTCTTTGGATCCGCCTTGCTCCCTCGATAATTCCCACGACCTCCGTCGCCAAACCGGTCACGCTCAGAAGATCTCCACGGTTGGGCGTAACAGACAGATCGAAGACCAGGTCATCCAGCCCCAGCACCTTCCGGATGTCCTGTCCCGGAAGCGTTCCGGGGTCAAGCTTCAGGATCCCGAACTCGTCGGCGATTTCCGGAAGCCCGATTTCTTCGGCGGAAAGCATCATTCCGGCGCTTTCAACACCGCCGAAATCGCGTTTCCCCAGGACCGTCCCGTCCGCCAGCACACAACCGGGAGGCCCATAGGGGACACAGGCGCCTTCTTCTAGATTCGGGGCGGCGGAAACGCACACCGCCCGTTTCGTCCCGGTGTCTACCTCGGCAACGAAAAGATCATTCCGCTTGTGATGGATTTCGAGTTTCTCTATCCTGGCGCTCACGGCACCCCGAAAGCGTTCACAGGGTCTTTCCACGGCCTCGACTTCCGTTCCGGTTTCGGTCAGGCGCCGGGCAAGGTGTTCAGGCTCCAGATCGAAATCGACGAATTCCCGCAACCAGTTCAGGCATATCTTCATCGTCAGCTCCGGCCTCCTCCACCCAGAAATGTAAGGTCCCCTTCAAAAAACACCCTCAGGTCGTCGAGTCCGTACTTCAACATGGCGATCCTGTCCAGACCCATGCCCCAGGCGAAACCGTTGTATTTTTCCGGATCGATTCCCCCGGCCCGGAGCACGTTGGGGTGGGTCATCCCGAGACCCGATATTTCCAGCCAGCCCGTTCCCTTGCAGATCCTGCAACGGGGATTTTTTCCCCTGCAGGCGACACATTCCACGTCCATCTCGAGGGAAGGTTCCGTGAAGGGGAAATAGCTCGCCCGGTACCGGACATCGAGTGGTTTTTCGAATATCTTCGTTATGAATGCCTCAAGACAGCCCTTCAGGTCTGCAACAGAGATGTCCTCGTCAACGAGCAATCCTTCCAGTTGGTGGAACATGGGGGAATGAGTGGGGTCGTTATCCCGCCTGTATACCTTCCCCGGGACAATGATCCGAAGAGGCGCCCCCCACTTCCTCATTGCCCGTACTTCCACCGGGGAGGTATGGGTCCTCAGGAGGAGACCGTTTTCCATGTAAAAGGTGTCCTGCATGTCTCTCGCAGGGTGATGGGGGGGGATGTTCAGGCCTTCGAAATTGTAGAAATCGTTTTCTATTTCCGGTCCGTAGGCTACCGTGAAACCCAGGGAGGCAAATATTTCAACAACCTCCTGGGTCACCTGTTCCACGGGGTGGCATCCTCCCCAGGGACGCCCCCGCGACGGCAGGGTTACATCAATGCTCTCCCGCCGCTCTTTCTCGAGGAATGCCTTCGCTTCAAGGGACTGTTTCCGTTCCTTCAGGAGGGTTTCCATCTCTTCCCTGAGGGCGTTCAGACTCTGTCCCGCCTCTGGGCGCCTGTCGGCGGGGAGGGTCCCGATGGATTTGAGAAGCCGGGTGACTTTTCCCTTTTTCCCCAGAAACCCGACACGCAGAGCATGAAGCTCATCCGGCGTTTCGGCCTGTCCCACTCTTTTGATGAATTCATCTTTCAGCTTGGGAACTTCTTCCACAATGTCCGTCAACGTCCTTGCACCCCATTTTTCTCAAATCATTGCAAGCGTCAGGAGTTTTGCTCCGCCTTCTCAACCGACGCCGCGAGGTTCTTGAGGTTCTCCCGACCAGCCGCAACGACAAGGCTGTCGGATCTCTCGAGCACGGTATCCGCCCGTGGAAGAAAACTGCGTTCTCCACGTTTCACGAGCAGGATAACAGCATTATAACGGGTCCGGAACTCAAGCTCCATGAGGCTTTTGCCCGTCATTTCCTCCAGAGGGGAGATCTCTCCCACCAAGAAGTCGCTTCCCGGCAATTCCGTGAACTGCGCCAAAACCGGGTGGGATATCTGGTCCGCCACCCTTTGTCCGAGATCGCGTTCCGGGAAAAACACCCGGGAAGCCCCTATCCTCGCAAGCGCCCTTGCATGAAGGGCATTCTGGGCCCGTGCGGTGACCACCGGGACACCCAGACCGATGAGGATCGTCGTCGCAAGGATGCTTGCCTCGATGCTCTCGCCTATTGCCACAACGGCGATGTCAGCCTCCCTGGCACCCGCCTTGACGAGCGCATCCTCGTCGGTGGCATCAAGCTGCGCCGCAAGGTCGATCACTTCGGACATTTCCTCAACCCGGGCGCGAACCCTGTCAACACCGATGACACTTTCGCCGAGTTCGGTGAGACGTTCGCATACCGCCTGTCCAAACCGGCCGAGGCCGACGACGATGCAGGTTCTTACCCTATCGTTTCCAGTTTTCCTTGTCATTATGTACCGCCTCTTTTATCCGATGGGGACATTGGTGTCGGCAAAGGAGATTTTCGTCTTTTCTTCGGTTTCTATCAAACCGTACACGAAGGTGACAATCCCGACACGACCCCAAAACATGAGCACCACGAGCACGAATTTCCCCGAATCGGAAAGATCTCCGGTAATTCCCGTGGAGAGGCCCACCGTCCCGAGAGCCGAAACGACCTCGAAAAAAACATCCCTGAAAGCAAATGGTTCAATAAGATTCAGGACGAAAGTGCTTCCGAGAATAGTCCCAATATACATGAACGTCAACGTGAGGGCCTTCCTGATGATCTGTGGCGGCAAACGATGCCGGGAGAGAATTACTTCTCTTCTGCCAGCGATATCCGTCACGCTCGAAAGGGTCAGGATGCCGAAGGTGGTGGTCTTTATTCCTCCTCCGGTCGAACCGGGTGACGCCCCGATGATCATGAGGATACAGATGACGAAAAGGCCCGTAGTGGACATGGCGGGGATGGAAATGGTGTTGAACCCCGCCGTCCGGGCTGTCACGGACTGGAAAAGGGCGTTCCACATTTTCAGATGAAATGGAAGGCTCTCAAGAGGTCCACTCCATTCCGTTGCCAGAATCATCAATGTTCCTGTAACAATCAGCGTCATCGTGACGGCCAGAACAAGCCGGCAGTAGGGGGAAAGTCTCTTCCGCCGCGGGTAGGATCCCAATTCCGCAAGCGGGATGAAACCAAGCCCCCCCAGAGCAATCAGCCCCATGACCGTGCCCGGAATAATACTGGTCTTTGAAAAACCCTCCAAACTGTCCGAAAAGGTGGAGAAACCGGCATTACAAAAGGCGCTGACGCTGTGAAAAACTGCGTAGTAAAAGGCCCGGGCCGGTTCGAAGAAATCCAGGAAAGCCGCGAAAAGCAGCAACGCTCCGAAAAGCTCTATTGCCATGGTCATCTGGAGAATCCTTGTAAGCAGCCTCACCGCGCCGGCGGGTGTATCAAGTCCGAGGCCGCCGGTGAAAAGGAGCCGTTGCCGGATACCGATTCTTGATCCCCGCAAAAGCGGCAGTGCCGTGAAAGCCGTCATGACACCCAGTCCTCCAAACTGGATTAAAAGGAGAACGATCCATTGAGAGAAAAGGGACAGGTCACGCCCTGTGTCGACCACAATCAGCCCCGTGACGCAGACCGCCGAGGTCGCTGTAAAAAGGGCGTCGATGAATCGAAGGGGCTGAAAAAAAAAGTTTCCGAGCCATAGAAGAAAGGTCCCCGAGGCTATGAGCATCAGGAACCCTCCGACGATCGTCCTTTCTGTTCTCAGCGCGCTGTACGACCGGAAATTTATTGCCCCAGCGCCTCCTTCGCCTGGTCAACGAGCTTGCGGAAGGCGGGCATGTCCTGGATCGCCAGTTCCGAGAGCATCTTCCTGTTTATCTGGATGTCGGCCTTTCTCAGCCCGTTGATGAAATTGCTGTAGGACATGTCATTCATCCGTGCGGCAGCACTGATCCTGGTAACCCAGAGACGCCTGAAATCACGCTTTTTGTTCCTGCGGTCCTTGTAAGCGCTTGAAAGAGCGTGGAGGGACGCCTCTTTGGCTCTCCTATAGGTGTTTTTCTTTCTGCCGTAAAACCCCTTGGTCGTCTGGAACAGTTTCTTGCGCTTTTTATCGCTCGCGCCTCCGCCTTTGACTCGCGGCATGAGCGTTCACCTCTTTCGTTCAGAATTTCTTTTTCATCTTGTCAAAAACACATGCCGGAAGTTCCGGCACAAGTGGCACTCTAGTCGTTGGGAAGAAGCACGTCCATCCTGGATTCCAGCGTCTGATCAAGGTACCCCTTCTTCCTGAGCCTTCTCAGCCTGGCCGCATTTTTCTTACGCAGCAAATGTCCCCGTCCGCTCTTTTTATAGGCGATCTTTCCCGAACTGGTCCTGTGAAAACGTTTCTTCGCTCCCGAGTGCGTCTTCATTTTCGGCATGTCCCAAAACCTCCTGTTATCCCGTGCGTCAGTCCACAGTCAAAATAGACATCTATCATCAGATTTGCGCCCCTTTATTCCTTCCCCTCCTGAGAATCCTCCTTCTGAGGGTTCTCGCGGACTTGGGCTGTTTTCTTCTTTTGAGGGACCGGAGCGAGCATCATACGCATGTATCGCCCTTCCATACGGGGGGGGACTTCAACTTTCCCCAATCCTTCGCAGTCTTTCATCACCTTGTCGAGAACCTGCCGACCCCTGTCGAGGAAAGCCATTTCCCTTCCCCTGAAGAAGACAGCGACTTTCACACGGTGTCCCTCTGAGAGGAAATTCTTTATGGCCCTGGTCTTGAAGTCATAGTCATGCTGATCGATCTTGGGCCGCATTTTCATTTCCTTCACGGTCTGGCTTTTCGTCTTTTTCCGCGCGTCTTTTTCTCTCTTCTGCTGCTGGTACTTGTACTTTCCGTAATCCAGAATTCGGCATACCGGGGGGCTTGCCTGGGGTGCGACCTCAACCAGGTCAAGCTCCTGCTCCTCAGCCATGGAAAGTGCCCTGCTTACGGGAATTACTCCGACTTTCACACCCTGGCTGTCGATGAGAAGCACCTCTTTGGCCCTGATTTCCTCATTCACTCTCGGTTCGTCACTCCGTTTAGCTATTGTACGTCACCTCCAAATTTTGTTCTGATAATGAAAACGCCGGGCAAGAAAACGCCCGGCGTAACAAGACTTGTCGGGAAGAAGAATTTTCCCTCTTCTCGAACGGAAATCAACCTGAAAACAGCTCTGGGCGTCAGCAGGTGGGGGATTAACCCCTCTTTGTTTTATTGAATTTTCCTTCCGACTCTGCCACTGAAACAGGAATATAACACAGACCTTCCGCCTCTGCAAGTTCATCTCAACGGATCGAAACAGGTCGTGAGGATTTCGAGGAAGCCCTCAAGCGACATCGATCCAAGATCCCCTTTCGTCCTGTCCCTCACAGCCACCGTCCGGGTTTCGACCTCCCTGTCACCGGCTACAATCATGAAGGGAACCTTCTGAAGCTGGGCGTCCCGGATGCGTTTTCCCAGCTTTTCATCCCTGGGGTCAATGTCCACCCGGACATCCATCTCTTTCAGTCGCTCGGAGACCTTTTCCGCATACTCGCGATGATCCTCCGAAACGGGTACAAGTCTCACCTGCACCGGAGCAAGCCAGTAGGGAAAGGCGCCGGCAAAGTGTTCGATGAGAATTCCCAGAAAACGCTCCAGGCTTCCATAAACGGTCCTGTGCAGCATAACGGGCCTGTGCTGCGCACCGTCCGGGCCGATATAGCTGATATCGAACTTTTCGGGCATCTGGAAATCAAGCTGGATCGTGCCGCATTGCCATGTCCTTCCAATGCAGTCTTCCAGGTGGAAGTCGATTTTCGGGCCATAAAAGGCCCCATCGCCGGGATTGATCCTGAATGTGACTCCGGCCTCCTCAAGGGCTCCCTGAAGGGCCTGTTCCGCCATTTCCCACATTTTCGGATCGCCCATGGCCTTTTCCGGTCGAGTGGAGAGTTCCACCCTGTAGCTGAAGCCAAAAACATCGGTATAGATATGCCTGACGAGATCCATGATGCCGAGGATTTCTTCCTTGATCTGTTCCGGCGTCACATACAGGTGGGCGTCGTCCTGGGTAAAGCTCCTGACTCGCATGAGCCCGTGAAGGACGCCTGAACGTTCATGCCTGTGGACGGTACCGAGTTCGGCCATCCGAAGCGGAAGATCCCTGTAACTTCGAATCTGGCTCTTGTAGACGAGCATCCCTCCGGGACAGTTCATTGGCTTGATGGCAAAGGGGCGTTCGTCAATCTCGGTAAAATACATGTTTTCACGGTAATGATCCCAGTGGCCGGACCGTATCCACAGATCCCGGTCGAGGATGAGGGGGGTCCTGATTTCGCAGTAACCACGCCGGATATGTTCCTTCCGCCAGAAATCCACGAGCTTGTTGATGACAACCATGCCTTTGGGGTGGAAAAAGGGGAAACCCGGCGCCTCGGGCTGTATGCTGAAAAGGTCCAGTTCCCTCCCGAGCTTCCGATGATCCCGCTTTTTTGCTTCCTCGATCCGGTTGATATGCTCCTCGAGGGCTTCTTTGGTCCCGAAGGCTGTCCCGTAAATACGCGTCAGCATCTTGTTCTTTTCATCGCCTCTCCAGTAGGCGCCCGCGATGGACAGGAGCCTGAAGTGTTTCAGCACTGAAGTGTTCGCTACATGTGGCCCGCGACAGAGGTCCACAAACTCACCCTGCCTGTAGACGGTGATCGTATCGCCTTCGAGTTCCGAAATAAGCTCAAGTTTGTAGGCTTCGTCTCTCTCGGCAAAGAGTTTTTCGGCTTCCTGTCGGGACAGGACTTCCCGGGTAACAGGAAGATTCTCCTTGGATATCCTGCGCATTTCCTTTTCTATGGCAGCGAGGTCATCCTCACCGATTTGCGCGGGGATCTCCATGTCGTAATAGAAGCCCTCCTCGATAGCCGGACCGATTCCAAGCCTCGTACCGGTGTACAGGCGTTTGACCGCCTGGGCCATCAAATGCGAAGCCGAATGACGAAGGATCTCGAGCCCTCGTGGCGAATCCCCTTCTATGGGTATCACTTCGGCATCTCCCACAAGGGTTGACTCCAGGTCAACAGCTACTCCGTTCACCACGGCGGCTACGGCGCCCTTCGCCGTTTTCCATTTCCGAAGAACCTCCTTTACCGTTATCGGTCCGTCAGTCTCAAGAACCCTTCCCTCCGGGCCCGTCATTTTCGGCATGCTAATCGCCTCCTGGTTTCGTTAAAAAAGGGGGATGACTCCGTCGATAAGGATGAAATTCCCCGTTTTTTGCTATTTTTGCATTGTAACACAGCCGGCGTCGCGAGTCGCTGAAACCCTGCGGAAACGGGAGCAACTCCACCAGAAAAGGATCTTTTTCTCCAAAAAATTTGAATTGTTTTTTCTTTTCAGATTGCGGACTGGAAAAGCTTTCACATTACCCCTATAATAAGAAACGTTCCGCAAAAAGGCCGATTTCACCCTCAATCCACAACGACGCGCTGCTATGGTTTCGACAATGCGTTTTTACGGGTGTGCGTTGATCTTCAAACCTTTGTGAAACCGTTCTTTTTATCTTCTTTCTTTATGATCACATCAAAACGAGGCCGGAAAGGACGGTGAGGCGCGGACAGGGAAAGCAAACATCTTGAAACCAGGGATTTATCGTTTTTTCACGGATTGAGATTTCTGATTTGACAGGAGGGATCAAGAGTATGCCAGAAATAAAGAAGGCCGACCAGTGGGTTAGCAGATGGGGCCTTATCTTCTCGGCAATTGGTATGGCCGTGGGAACGGGTAACATCTGGAGGTTCCCCCGTGTGGCCGCCTCCCAGGGCGGCGGGGCTTTTGTTATCGCCGTTATTGTCGGATTGTTCCTGTGGGCGATTCCGCTGCTCATGGCGGAGGAAGTCTGGGGAAAGATTACAAGGATGGGCGTCATTGGATCCTTCAAGGAAATGCTGGGACGAAAATGGACATGGGCCGGCGGCTGCGTCGCCTGGATTTCCCTGGGGATCGCCTTCTACTATGCCGTCGTCATGGGCTGGTGCGTCAGGTATTTCGTCTATGTCCTCACGGGCGTCATCAAACCCGGCCTTGACACGGAGGCTCTCTGGACAGCCTTTTCCACGACTCCCGGTGCCATGGTGCCCTGGCACATTTTCTCCATGGTTATCGCAACCCTAGTCATTTTCAAGGGCGTTTCCCAGGGGCTGGAAAAGATCAACAAAATCCTCATTCCGTCATTGTTTGTCCTGCTCATCGTCCTGGCCATCCGTTCCATCATGCTTCCCGGTGCGGTCAAGGGACTCCAGTTCCTCTTCGAACCGGATTTCAGCACCTTCCTCCAGGGACGACTCTGGCTTGAGGCCTTCACCCAGGTGGCCTGGTCCACCGGCGCGGGCTGGGGGCTCCTCCTGACATACTATGTCTACGTCAAAAAGACGGAGGACATCTCCCTGAACGCAACGACCATCGCCTTCGCTGACACCTCCGCAGGGCTCCTCGCCGCCATCGCCATCATTCCGACCATCTTCGCCCTTTCCGAGGATCCCCAGGCCGCCGTCGCTTCAGGAAATACGGGGCTTGCGTTCATCCACCTGACGAAGCTCTTCACCGTCATGCCCGGCGGCGCGTTCTTCGCGGGGCTCTTCTTCCTGGCCCTGATCTTCGCCGCCCTGAGCTCGCTCCTTTCCATGGTCGAGCTCTGCGTTAGGCTCTTCATGGATGCCGGATGGCCGCGCCACAAGGCAGCACTCGCTGCAGGTATCGGCATAACGATCCTCGGGCTCCCGTCCTCGATGAGTATCAATTTCCTCGACAACCAGGACTGGGTCTGGGGCGTCGGGCTTCTGCTGAGCGGCCTTTTGTTTTCCATCGGCGCCATCAAGGTCGGCGTCGGCAAGATCTGGGACGAGTACATCGAACCCGTGTCCGACCTGAAGGCCGCCTGGATGTTCAAACTGATCTACCTCTTCCCCGTGTGGTTCGTGATCATCTTCGGCTGGTGGATCAAACAGGCAGCAAGCTGGTACCCCGAAAGCTACATGAAATGGCTGCCGATTTCCGAGTACACCTTCACCGTCGGCACCATGATCTACCAGTGGGGGATCATGCTCGTGGTCTTCTTGCTGCTCAACAACTGGCTGGCAAACAGGATGACCCACAAGTTCGAGGCCACCGACTAGGACTGCAGACAGCCTGACCGAACGCTGCAGCACAAAAGGAGGAATACTGATGGGCTGGCAAATATATATGGCGTTGATTCTTCTGGTCGTCTGGGGCGGAACATTGTGGTGCGTGAAAAAGACGGCGAGCTCCAGAAATCACTGAAAAAACATTGAGCAAGGAGTAAAAAACAGGAGGCCGCCTTTCGCGGCCTCCTGTTTTTTGCATTTGCCGGGACCTTGTTGCCGAAGTTACTTTCCCGTACTGCCGAATCCTCCGGCACCGCGGGGAGTTTGAGAAAGGGTCACTTTTCGCTCGAGGACCGCCCTTGCTACAGGCTCAAAAACCAGCTGGGCGATGCGGTCCCCCCGGGCGATACGAAAGGTTTTTTTTCCGTGATTGATAAGAATGATCCTGACTTCCCCACGGTAATCGCTGTCAATGGTTCCCGGAGCGTTCAGTACGGTAACACCTTCTTTCAGGGCAAGGCCGCTTCTCGGCCGGACCTGGCATTCAAACCCCTCGGGGATCTCGAGATACATCCCCGTCCCGACGGCACGCCACTCACCGGGAGGGATGGCGCAATCCTCATCAGCAACAGCGTCCATTCCCGACGACCCCTCCGTCGCATACCCCGGAAGCGGCAGATCGGACGATTCGTCGCTTCTGGATATCCGGATTTTCAACTCTTTCATAACGTCAACGGTTCCTTCCCTGACCCTGGTTTCTCGAAGACCTCTGCCCGCTTCGGCTTCCCTTTCTGCCTCCGTTTCTGTCACGGTCCCGGGGGGACTTGTCTCCGGGTGCTTCCGCGGGCAGTTTGGAGATTTCCTCTTCCCGCTCCATTTCTCTCTCAAGGGCATCCCGGAAGCTCTCATCCAGAGAATCTTTCTTGTCCAGAATCCGTTTTCTCGAAAGGTTTATCCGTCCCATGTCATCGATTTCCTTCACCACCACCAGGACCTTGTCTCCAGGATTGAGCACGTCGTCGACTTTCGGAACATGGCGCTGGCTGATCTCACTGACATGGAGCAGGCCTTCCTTGCCGGGAAGGACCTCCACAAAAGCCCCGAAATTCATCAGCCGGGTCACCGTGCCGATAAAGACATCTCCGGCCTCGACCTCCCTGACAAGATCTTCGATGATGGCCAGCGCCTTTTCAGCCGCCTCCCTGGAGGAAGAAGCCACGAACACGCGACCGTCATCTTCCACATCCACCTTGACCCCCGTCTGGGCGACGATGTTCCTGATCGTCTTTCCGCCGGGACCTATGATATCCCTGATCTTGTCCTTGTCGATGTTGACGGTGTAGATACGCGGGGCGTAACTGGAGATCTCTTGCCTGGGAGCGGTAATGGCCTTGTCCATCTTGTCAAGAATGAAAAGCCGCCCGTCCCTTGCCTGGGCAAGGGCCTTGCTGAGGATCTCCCTGGTGATCCCGCCCGCCTTGTTGTCCATCTGCAGGGCGGTGACGCCGTCCCGTGTCCCCGTCACCTTGAAATCCATATCCCCATAGTGATCCTCAAGACCCTGAATGTCAGAGAGGACTGCCACGTCGTCGCCTTCCTTGATGAGGCCCATCGCTACACCAGCCACCGGCTTTTTCAGCTTGACACCCGCATCCATAAGAGCGAGACTCGCACCGCAAACAGACGCCATGGAGCTCGAGCCGTTGGATTCGAGAATATCCGAGACAACCCTGATGGTGTAAGGAAATTCGTTTTCGTCAGGCAGAAGAGGCCGCACCGCCCGTTCCGCCAGGGCACCGTGTCCTATTTCACGCCGCCCCGGGCCTCGCATGGGGCGGACTTCTCCCACCGAGAACGGCGGGAAATTGTAGTGAAGCATGAACCGTTTCGCCGGTTCATCGTGCTTCAGTCCGTCCACGATCTGATCGTCTTCTCCGACCATTCCGAGGGTCGTGGTGACCAGCGCCTGGGTCTCACCCCTGGTAAAAAGAGCCGAACCGTGCGTGCGGGGAAGAACCCCCGCCTCGCAGCTGATGGGGCGTATCTCGTCCAGGGCCCTCCCGTCGGCCCTCTTGTGCTCCTTCAGGATACTTTCCCGGAGAGCCTTCTTCACCAAATCATCAACAACATTACCGATGTATTTGTCCGTTTCGGTATAGCTTTCCGCCAGGGCTTCAACGGCCCTTTCCTTGATCGTCGAAATCGCCGTGGATCGTTGTTTCTTTTCTTGAACCTGCACGGCTTCGTATATTTCCCCGTACAGGTTTTCGAAAATCCAGGAATCTATTTCCCTATGTTCCTCCGGATCCGGGATGACCATCTTCTCCTTGCCCACGGCTTCGACCATTTGAATTTGCATGTCGACGATCTTTCTGATCTCCTGTTGCGCGAGTTCCAGGGCATCCACGAGGATCTCCTCGGGAACCTCGAAGGACCCCGCCTCTACCATGGTCACCCCGTCACGATGCCCGCTCACCACAAGATCCAGGGTGCTCCTGCTCATCATGCTCTCCGTCGGATTGACCACCAGTTCGCCTTCCACGCAACCGATCCTGACAGCCCCGACCGGCCCCGACCATGGGATCTCCGAAATGGCGAGCGCAGCGGAAGCACCGTTGATGGCGAGGACATTGGGCGGGGTTTCCTGGTCCACGGACAGGGTAGTCACCACCACGTGGACGTCGTGCCTCATATGCTGAGGGAAAAGGGACCTGATGGACCGGTCCGTCAGTCTGGCGGTCAGCACCGCCGTCTCAGAGGGACGCCCCTCTCGTTTGATGAATCCGCCGGGGATCTTTCCCGCAGAGTAAAAACGTTCCTCGTAATCCACAAGCAACGGGAAGAAATCCAGCCCTTCTCTCGGGGACTCGGTGACACAGGCGGTCACCAGAACGACGGTTTCCCCCATGGTGACCTTTACCGCCCCGCTTGCCTGCTTTGCCAGCGTTCCTGTTTCGAAAAACATTCTCTCGCCGCCGATTTCGACGGAAAAAACTTCCTGCATGTTCTTTTTCCTCCTCTTGTCCTTCATCCTTTTTGTCTATCCACAAAAGGATATCATATATATATGCATCAAAATAAAGGACGAGGGCAAAGCCCTCGTCCCCTGAATGATCTGTGCATTTCCCGCACACCCGACAGGCGGGTTGTCAATGGCGAAGCCCGAGCCTCTGAATCAGCGTACTGTACCTGTTGAAATCCTTTTCACGAAGGTATTGCAACAGGCGACGCCTTCTTCCCACCATTTTGAGAAGTCCTCTCTGGGAATGGTGGTCCTTCTTGTGCACCTTCAGATGTTCCGTAAGTTCCCTGATCCTTGCGGTCAGGATGGCTACCTGCACCTCCGGCGACCCCGTGTCGGCTGGGTGGGTCTTGAAATCCTCGATGATTCCCTGTTTTTTCTCCTTCTGGATCATTTCCTACCACCTCTTGACGAAAAATCCCACAACCAAGTTGCACGACAAAAAGCGCGCGACCGAGTAGTGGGTGCAGGTATTATACCACCCTTGCGGCCCCGCGACAAAAAAATCCTGTGAAAAGGTTCTATGAAACAGCTAGATAAGGCTCTGCTCATTCTGCACTCGACATTTTCTTAAACATGTGCTTATAATGTTAATAATAAAACAAATACCCATCGATTTCTAAGCGTTTGGAGGGAGTCTCATGATGAAAATCCTCATTGTAGAGGATAACAGGGATCTTGTTCAGGTCCTGGCCGAGGGTTTCGAAGAAAACGGGTTCACAATCGAAAGCGCCTTTGACGGCGAAGACGGTTTACACAAGATCAAGAACAACGATTACGACTGCATCATCCTTGACATCATGCTGCCGAAACTCGACGGGTACGAGGTCGTCGAAAAGGTTCGGGAGGCGGGCAAGGACACGCCCGTCATCGTTCTTACCGCAAAAGATACCATCGAGGATCGCGTCGAAGGGCTTAACAGGGGTGCTGATGATTATCTCGTGAAACCTTTCGATTTCAGGGAACTTCTCGCAAGGATCAACGCCCTGATTCGCCGAAGGTCGGAACAGAAACGGCCGTTGCTCAAGTGCGGGCCCCTCTTGCTCGATCCTGTTGCGAGGGAATGCACCGTCGACGGGGAAAGCGTCCCCCTGAGAAGACGGGAATTCGATATTCTGGAGCTTCTCATGCGCTATGAGAACCAGGTATTCACCAGGGACCGCATCATCGCCCATGTCTGGCAGAAGGAATACGACGGAACCAGCAACGTCGTGGACGTTCACGTCAAGTACCTCAGGGACAAGCTCCGTCCCTATAACCTTGACACCCTTGTCGTCACCGTTCGCGGCGTCGGATACAAGGTTGCCTGTCCGCATTACGAGTAATCGTTTTTTTGGGGAGCGTATCCTCCAGAGTGACTGGAAAAGGGGAAACGAAGGCTTTGCTGAAAGAGCGGGGAGGGGCATTTCTCCGCTCTTTCAGGTTCAGAATGATGTTTCTCGCATCCTTGTCAATCCTGCTCGTCACCGTCCTTTTCAGCACGGCCGTTTTTATTTTCTTTACCCGGACGGAACTCGACAGCCTCGACAAGGCTCATGAGCATATTCTTCGCTTTCTTGCAGGCAGAATAGAACAGGCCGACCAATTCTATCTTGAAAACTCCGAATACGAAGAACTCCGCGGGATTTGGCAAAGTCACAATGCCGAATTTCAGATTTATCGTTCCGGCTGGGACTTCTGCGAAAACATCCTGTCCGCGGGAAACCGCACGGATCGCCTGGGACCGGAGCTTGCCAGGGCGATCGCCGAAAAGGGACCGGGAGCTTCCACCATAGACCTCTCAACGAAAACGATCATACCTGAGACATACTGGCTTTCACCATGTTTCCCGGGACCTGAAAGAAACCTTTACAGGATCGGGTGGAAACGGCTCAACCTGGACGGTGAAACCTATTATCTTTTCGTTCTGTATCCCCTCCACGGCCTGCTCGCATCCCGGGGATCGCTTTTGCGAATGATCCTTTTCTTGCTCGGCTTTACGGTACTTCTTTCAACGGCGATGGGTTATTTTACCGCAAGAAACGCCATAAAACCCTTTTCCCGGATCAACAGGGCCATTTCAAAGGTCTCACTAGAAAACATGAAACTTAATGTCTCTGTCCAGGATACCGACGAGGAAATTGGGGAAACGATCATCCGGATCAACATGATGCTTGAAAACCTCGAAAAATCAATACGGCAGCTCCAGCAATTCACGGCAGATGCAAGCCACGAGCTCAGGACCCCTCTCGCCGTCATGAAGGGAATTACCGAAGTCGCACTTCTCAAGGAACGCGAAAGCGAATACTACATGGGAAAACTGCAGGAACTGGCGGGTCATATAGATGGCATGCAAACCCTCGTGGGGGCGTTGCTTGAACTGGCCCGACTCGACACGTTCAGCAGGATCGATCCTCTGGAACCGGTGGAACTTCTCATTGTCGCCGATGACGCCGTCGCGGCTTGTGAACCACGCAGCCGTAAAAAACACCAGTCCCTGTCGAAGGACCTCTCGCCTGCGCCTACATACGGCCGTGAAGCCCTGCTCCTCAGGCTCGCCACGAACCTGCTCGATAATGCCGTCAAATACACGCCAGAAGGCGGGACTATACGTATTCGTACCTGGGCCGACAGAACCCGCGGCGAAGCCGTTCTTGAAATCGAGGACACGGGCAGGGGAATGACACAAGATGAAATCAGCCGCTGCTTCGACCGTTTCTGGAGGGCCGACAACGCGCGTTCTACCGCCGGTTATGGACTCGGGCTTCCTCTGGTGCTCCGAATCGCCGAACTTCACGGCGCCCGGCCGGAAATCAAATCCCGGCCGGGACAGGGAACGTGTTTTCGCTTCCGTTTCCCTCTCGATAAAAAATCCCTCGAAAACTACGCTGACCTGGAATGATACGGGGCAGCCCGGGGCCGCCCCGTATCGCTTCTTCCGGAACCTTACATCCTCACCGAGACAAAGAAGGTCCGTCCGTCCCGCCACACCAGAAGGACTGCGAAGTTCTGGACCCTACTCATGACGTTCCGCCACGACTCGAAATCATCCACCGGCCTGCCGTTGACTTCGAGGATGATATCACCCCGCTTGAGCCCTGTCCCGTCCGCCGGTGAACCCGGCAGGACTTCCGCGACGGCCATTCCCTTGGTTGAGGGGGCCCCGAGTTCGCTTCTGAGCTCCGGAGTGACAGGCTCTACCCGCAATCCAAGCCGTTCCTCCGTTTCCTTCAGCGACCGCTTTTGTCCCTGCGGCTGGCCGGGGACACTTCCGAGGGTAACGCTGATCTCGCGCTTTTTGCCCTCACGAATCACGAAAAGCCGCACCTTGTCTCCTTTGAGATGGCTGCGAATGCGAAGAGAAAGATCGGTGTGATCTTCAATCGCTTCACCGTCAACTTCGACGATGACGTCCCCTCGACGGAGACCCGCTTTTGCAGCGGGGGAATCGGGAACCACGTCGCTCACCACGGCGCCCCCGTCGCTCTCGACACCGTAGGCTTCGGCAAACTCGGGCGTCAGGGGCTGGATATACACGCCGAGCCAACCTCTCTTGACGGTTCCATACTTGACGAGATCATCCATTATCTGTTTTGCCATGTTGACGGGCACGGCAAAGCCGATGCCCTGTGCGTAGGGAATAATAGCCGTGTTGATTCCGATAACCTTGCCGTCAAGATTGAGCAGCGGGCCGCCGCTGTTGCCGGGGTTGATGGCCGCATCGGTCTGCAGGAAGCCGTCAAAATTGAGGTTTCTCGCACGGACGGAACGGTTCTTTGCTGAAATAACCCCCACGGTGACGGTGCTCTCGAAACCGTAAGGGTTCCCTATGGCGATCGCCCATTCACCGACACGAACGGCTTCGGAATCGCCGAGTTCAAGAACGGGAAGCCCCTTTGCTTCAATCTTGATGACGGCAAGATCAAAGGTCGGGTCCGTTCCAACGACTTCCGCCGGGTAGGACGTCCCGTCCGCCAGGGTTACTTCGATTTTGTCGGCATCAGCAACGACATGGTTGTTTGTCAGGATGTAGCCATCCTCGCTGACGATGAATCCCGACCCCTTGCCTTTCATGGGAATGATTCTCGAAAACCTTTCGAACTGCTCGCCGAAAAATTCCCTGAAGAAGGGGTCATCCCCAAAGGGACTCAGAGACTGCCGGACCATCATTTCCGTATCGATGTTGACAACCGCCGGCGAAGCCTCTTCCACGATTTCTGCAATCGGGCTGCCGGAAAAGACATCCACCTGAGCCTGTGAAGGCACAACCGCTCCCAGGACCACCACAGTTGCGGCAAATGCCATCACAAGCAAACGACTCATTTTTCCTCTTATTTTCCCATGCATTGGTTTCACCTCCCGTAACAGGATATATCCTAGGCAAGACAAAGGTTTCTTACATCGTATATTCTACGGAAATCGGATCCCCCACCTTGAAGCCCAGGGCATCGGCCGCCTTCCCCCTGTTAACCGCTATGGAAAGATACCCCCAGCTGTCTTCGAGAATAACAAGATCCCCCAACCCCACGTCGGCAAAAGTTTTCCCAACGGAAATGCTGAAAAGCCATCCCCGGCTGATTCGCATGGAGCCCTCTTTCCGCCTGTCAAGCCATTTCCACGGGATGTTGGTCCTGACCGTCCCGTAGGTGTCGATCAGTGCAACGGCACCAGAGATTTTCTCCTTCTCCCTTGAAGGTTTCTGAAGCGGATACTCTGCAAGACCAAAGGCCTGGATCTCCTTCCCCAGCACCGACGGGGACATTCCGGCAGCCAGATCGGCAACCACAGGCGCCATGATATCCCTGGCATGAAAAGTCGGCGAAACGGAACGGTTTTCGTAATGTTCCGGGTAAAGTTCCCAAGCCTTTACGATTCCTCCTATTCGTTCAGCCGCAGGCAAAAGAAGGCCATTGTCCGGGCCGACGAGAAGGTCTCCCCGATCCGCCTTGATGACAAGAATGGACCGATCCGTTCCGACACCGGGATCAACAACGGCCAGGTGAATCCCGACGGGAAGGTAGGTTAAGGCTCCCGCAAGCATCCAGCCCCCGGACACGATATCGAAAGGCGGTACATCATGGCTGATATCAATAAGGGGAAGCTCTACCCCCCTTCCGATCAGGACTCCCTTGCAGCATGCGACGGTTTCATCTCCGGATCCAAAATCCGAGAGCAAACTGATACAGCGCCAGGCACCCCTCGGCTCATGCATCGATATACCTCCTCATCCTTGTGTCCATATCTATTACTATAGCATTGGGGAAAATTCCGGGGGCGACTCCGCCTGACAGGGCATCGGAACGGGAGTCTGTTTGTCACTGTTGTTTTCACTGGAGGAGGGTCGTCATGACAGCAAAAGGACTTTTCAATACTCTGCTTCGGCTTTACGGCCCCCAGGGCTGGTGGCCCGCCGATTCTTTTGACGAGCTGTGCCTCGGGGCCATACTTGTCCAGAATACCAGCTGGAACAACGCCACCCTGGCCCTGAGGAATCTTTCGGAAAGAGGGCTTCTCTCCTTGGGCGCCGTAGCCGCCGCCCCCAGGGAAATTCTCCTGGAGGCTGTTTATCCTGCCGGAACCTACCGGCGCAAGGCCATCGTCATCAAGACCTTTTCCCGTGATTTTTCCATCGTGTTCAAAAATGCGGAAAATTTCCGCACCTGCGATTCCGCCACCTCCAGAGAATGGCTGCTCGCAAAAAAAGGCATCGGCCCCGAAACAGCGGACACCATTCTCTGTTACGGCGCCGGGCGCCCCTTCCTCGTTATCGATTCGTATACACGCAGACTGGCCCGCCGCGCAGGTATTTTGAACGAAAAAGATGTGTCTTACAAAGGGATTCAGGAGAAAATCCAGAAGGACCTGCCGAAAGACGCTGCTGTGCTCGGGGAATTCCACGCCCTCATCGTCAGGCATTGCAAGAATTTCTGCGGGAAAAGGCCATCCTGTGACGTCTGCCCGCTGCTAACACGCTGCCCTTTCCCGAAATCCCGCGGTTCATGACCTTCTGGACGAACAATACCACTTTTTTAAAAGCCCGACCGTGGCGAAAAGGCTTACCTGTGAAAGGGTTTCGCCGAGGACTTTTTCCCGCGGGCGAAAGCCGGAGTGACGACAACCCGCCGGAGGGGCTCCGAGCCAGTGGAAGAAGTCTGGACATCTTCCCGTTCTTTCAAGGCAAGATGGACCACCCTGCGTTCCCAACTGCTCATCGGCTCGAGTTTCACCGAACGGCCCTTGCGGACTGCTTCCCGCGCCGCAGCGGAGGCCAGCTTCTCGAGGCTTTCCTCCCTCCGCGTTCGATACCCGTCACTATCGAACCTCAGACGCCGACGTGAGGCCCCATCCCGCATCGTCAGGTTCGTAACATATTCAAGGGCTTTCAGGGTTTCACCATACCTTCCGATGATAATCCCTGCGTCCTTCCCGCTGAGATTGACGGTGCCGTCATTCTGGAAATCCGTTTCAATTTCGAGGCCCATCATTTCGACGAGGTTTTCGACAAAATTCCTTGCGTCCAGCAATCGGGGGTCAGTTGCCAGGGCTATCCGAACCCGAATTTTCTTCCCCAGGATACCGAACAGTTTCTTGTCCTCGCCGATCACAGTTACTTCAACGTCTCCGGGATCGACGGACCACTTCAGCGACCCCAAGTGGCGGGCCTCATCCAGATTTTGCACTTCAGCGAAAAATTCCCTGTCATCCATTGGGATCTCCAATACCTCCTAACTCTTCGCGTCACCGGACTCTTTCTTGGGCGGTTTCTCCTTGTAGAGCGCCGGTTTTTCCTTCATCTCGACCTCGGTCTTGTGCTTTATGCGCCATTGCTGGGCCACCCCGATGAAGGACGACACACCCCAGTACAGGAGCACACCACCTGGCAGGCTCAGACAGATGAACGTCAAGAAGGCGGGCATGAACCAGTTCATGAACTGCATCTGGGGGCTTGAGCCGGCGCTGAGTTGCTGTTGATACCACGTCAGGAAGGCAATGAGCAGAAGCAGTAACAGGTTCGGTAGGTAAATCGACACATTCAGAAGCCCCGCCGGGTTTGTTGAAAGTCCCGAGAAAACCGCCCCGATGCCGATCTTCTCGGCGGTCACGCCAAGGGCAGAGGCCAGTCGCGTCAGCACTGAACCTTCAAGGCTTATTCCGATAAACGTGGCTCCTCCTATGTCCAGGTTGAGGAGCACCCGAAACAGCAGGATCAGAATCGGCAGCTGCACGAGCAAAGGGAGACACCCGGCCGCGGGGTTGACGTTGTTTTCCCTGTACAGGCGCATGATCTCCTTGTTGAGGGTTTCCTTGTCGCCGGCATACTTTTCCTGGAGGGCCTTCAGCCTCGGCTGCAGTTTCTGCATTCTCTGCATGCTCACCATCTGCTTGTGGGACAATGGATACAGCAGAATCCGTATGAAAACGGTCAGGATAATGATCGCAAGACCGTAGGAATGCGTCAGGGAATACAGGGTGTTCAGAACGAGCACAAGGAAATCGCTCGCCGCGTGCCAAATTGTACCCAAGTCTCTCACCTTCCTCGGCAGAATTTCGTGGTTCCGGAAGCCCTGCCCCAGAGGAGGCAAAACTGTTCCGGCACCGGATCATACCCGCCCCGGTGCCATGGCCCGCATTTCACGATCCGGACAAGGGCGAGCATTGTGCCCTTCATGACGCCGAAGCGCTGGAGGCTTTCCAGCGCATATTGTGAACAGGTCGGATAAAACCGGCAGTTCTTTCCCAAAAAAGGGGAAAGCAAAAGTTGATATCCCCTTATCGCAACAGAAAAAAGTCTAACAGGCAGATTCATCGGAGGGCCCCCTGTCCGTCTCCCAATCAGGCCCGGGCCAGTCCTCCCGAAGAAGCCCGGCTCGCTGCATCAACCCTGCAATGTCAAGATACACTTCCCGGGCCGATGTCTTCAGCGCAGAAGTCCTGAGGGTGCAGATGACCCAGTATCCCTCTCGCATCCATGGCAACAGCCGCCGCAGCGCCTCTTTCAGGATTCTCCGGCCCCGGTTTCTTTCCGGGGAGTTCCCTTGCTTCTTCCCGACGGCAACCCCCACGCGGGTCGTTCCATCGGAAGAAGCTATAAACAGCAACCGCACCAGCCTGCCCTGGATGCGGCGGCCGGTGCGGAATAAACAATCAAACTGCCACGCCTTCCTCAGGCGGACATTCCTGGGATATGGAAACCCTCGTCGCGTCATACGGCAAGTCGTTTCCTGCCCTTGTTTCTCCGGTTCTTCAGGATCCGCCGGCCACTTGCCGACTTTGAACGGCTCAGAAAGCCAAGGCGTCTTTTTCTTCGTTTTGTATGAGGCTGAAAGGTCTGTTTCACTCGCGACCACCTCCCTTTCCTTCCATAAGACCACAACAACAGATGCCGGCCTGCGGCCAGCTTGGATACTATAGCACAGGCTTTATCGGCGGGCAACCGAAAGGCCCGACAATTTGACACGGCGGAAACCAACCCTCGGCAGGGCTTCCGGAATATCCCAATCCCCCCTGGTAAGGACCCTTTTATCGAGGATGACCACCCTGCCGGAATCCGATGACGTCCTTATGAGCCGTCCGGCAGCCTGCTTGAGGTACATCTTTGCCATGGGCAAGACAATCTCCGGGAAAAGTCTCCCGCCGTAAAGGGCCCTTCGCGTCCGCAGCAACGGATCACGGGGATGCTGAAAGGGGATCCTGTCGATGATCACCTGCGTCAGGCCGTCACCGGGAACATCGACACCTTCCCTGTAGGAGACGCTGCCCACGAGCACGGAAGAATGATCTTTCCTGAACTCTTCGGCGAGAACACCGGGCGGAGCATCTCCCTGGACAAGGATTTTGTAGGGCTTTTCCTTCAACTTGAGCCGCAGGCCCACCTTTTTCAGCAACCTGTGGGAACTCAAAAGCACGAGGCTTCTCCCGCCGTTCATGTCACAGAGCTTTTCCACGACCTTGGCCACCCGGACGTCGTAATTGGTGTCCGTCACCGTCAATCCGATGTCAACGACCCAGATTTGCATCTGCCTTGCCAGGGGGAAAGGCGAATCCAGAACGACTTTTTCGTCAGCTGCAAGCCCCGTTTCTCTTTCCCAGTACGACATGTCGCCGCCAAGGGCCATTGTGGCCGAAACGGCAATCACCGGGTGCGCGTGATCCTGTACGATCCATCCGGGGACGAAAGAGGAGCAATCCGCGGGGACGCTGACAAGGCAGAGGCCGTCCCACCAGTAGCCCCACTCCGGGAACCTGTCGACGCCGCAGCACCATGAAAATGTCTCACGAAGTCCCGAGGCTTCGTCCAGCCATTGTCCGGCTGTTGAGTGGAACGTGTCCGATTCCCCGAAAAGGTTTTTCTGTTCGAGGATGTCCCTGCCCTTTCCAATCATTTCATCGACGGCTGCGATGGCATCTTTCGCCTGAAGCGGAAGGTCTTCCGGCCTTTCAAAAAGCGTTCCCGGTTCCAAGGACCCCGCGGCAGCGTCAAAAAAGGAACCGACTTTTTCCGCGCATCTTTCTGCCGCCTGTTTCAGGGCTTCCGCGCTCTGCGGGTACTCCCTCGTCAGGGAAGAAACCACGTGCCTGGTGCAAAGCTCCGTGATCCGCAACCAGTCTTCACGACAAGCCTTTCGGGTTACGGCAGACCTTGCGGCTTCTGCTACGTGGTGGGCTTCGTCGCAAAACAGCACGTCATAGGGGACGGGAAACGCAGACGGGGCATGGGAGAAAAAAAGGTGATAGTTCGCGATGACCAAATCCCAGTTTTGCGCTTCCCGGTACGTCCGGTAGAGAAAGCACTCGTTCCGGCTAGGGCATGACGACCCCCGGCAACCATCCTTTGTTGCGGAGAGTTTTCCGGCGACGGCCGAATCCGGCGATATACCCAGTTCCGCGAGCTCCCCTGTCTCCGTCAGCTGAGCCCATGCAGAAAGTTCTCCGGCTGAAGGTGTTTTTTCTCCCCCCGCCCCCTCACGCACTCCCTGTTCGCAAAATTCCCTGACCTTGACAAGACACGCATAATGCCGCCTCCCCTTGAGCGCCCCGAACCGCAGGCGAGACCCCAGGAGATCCTTCAACTGCGGGAGATGTTGCCGTAAAAGATGCTCTTGCAGGGTTATGGTAGAGGTAAGATACAGGATGCGCTTTGATGATGACAAAGCCCAAAGCGCTCCCGGTACGAGGAGTGCCAGGGTTTTCCCGATCCCCGTAGGAGCTTCGGCCATGAGAGTCTTACCGACGCCTCCATTCAGGCAACTCCAGACTTTTTCCGCGAGCTCAAGCTGTTCCCGTCGGAATTCGAAGGCGGGAAACTTTTTCGACAAGACCCCTTCAGGCCCGAACCAGCGTTTCACCAGGAGTTTCTCCTTCCATGTTCCTTTACGCACAGCTTCGCGACCGGCGTATCGTCTGAAACGCCCTGAGCCACAGCAGGGCGACGAGCAGTACGGCGAAAAGCATCCCTTCCTGCGTATCGGTAAACAAAAGCAGATTGTATCCGCCGTGGGCCGCTACAGGGAGTGCCAGGATCGGGAAAATTCGACTTGGCCCGCCTTCTGCCTGCTTTTGCCTGGCGGCTTCGTATCCCATGAACAGCCCGCACAATCCATGAAGGGGGACAGACAGAAGCGCCCTCCACCCAGCCACCGCCCAAGGGTTTATGGAACCGATGACATACATGAAGTTTTCAAGGGTGGCGAAGCCGAGGGCGACCGCCGTGCCATAGACAATTCCGTCATAGCATTCGTCACAGGCCGGGTGCCGGATGTATCTTTTCAGGGCGGCCCACTTCAGGCCCTCCTCGATCAGGGCTATTCCGATAAAAGGGTACAGAAGCGGAGAAAGGGCTACCAAAAACCACCCGGTCAGGCTCTCCAGAAGTGCGGCAGGGAAAACGAACAGGGCCCCTCTGAGAAAGGCCGAAAAAACGAGGTTCAGCGGCTCCGGATCGAGCACATCCTTGTGATAAAACCACATCAGAAGGAGCAGGCCCGGGGCTGTTGCCATGGCGATGACCCAACCAAAAGAGACATCCAAGACATTCACTTCCTTCAGTTCGAAAAGGAACCCTTTTCACGCGATTCCAATTCACCGGATCTTGTAGTATACTGTGCCGTTGTTGCAGCTTTTTTCACACCCATGGTAGAATGAGGCCTGCTGTGGAAGGGGGTGACATATGTGGCGAACTCGAAATCTGCTGCGAAAAGAATGCGGGTTGCTGAAAGAAACAGGGTCTACAACAAATTCTGGACGACCCGCTGCAAAACCACGTCGAAAAAGGTTCTTGAAGCCGTAGCCGCAAAAGACTCCGACCTGGCCGTCAAAAGGCTGAACGAGGCGCAGGCCGCTTTTGACAAGGCCGTCGTGAAGGGCGTCATCCACAAGAACAAGGCTGCCAGGAAAAAATCACGTTTGACAAAAGCCGTAAAAAGCCTCTTCCCGCAGGATACCCGGGAGAGTTAGTCGATCCGTTTTCCGGGAAAGTCTTTCCTTCCGGCGGGCCGGCTCTTTCCGGTCCGCCGTTTTGTTTTCTCCCGGGAAAGCCTGAGCACGGCAAGTTCAATTTCGTTCCATATGTCGATGTTCACCGTCTTCGCAAGATAGCCCGACCGGATCATGTCCTGGACGAATCTGGACAAACCCTCCGCAGAATACCTCGAAGCTCCGGCCTTCGCCTGTTTCATCTGGTAGGGTTTCGCCCCGAGCGCTTTCAGGAAGCCTTCCTTTCCCTTGCCTCCGTACCGGGCGGAATACATTGAAAAACGCATCCTCTTGTGCAATGCGCTGATAACCTTCAAAGGTTCCTCCCGTTCGCGCATGCCCGACAAAGAAGACAGGACGTCGTCAAAGCGTTCCTGGCAAAGACCGTCCAAAAGCCGAAGAAGCAGCCTGCCACCCTCGTCCAGGCAGAGTTTCCTCACAAGACCCTCAGTGACGCCTTCGGTGCCGGCGGCCTTTTCGAGCTTTGCCATTTCGCCCGGCAGCTCCTCAGGGTCGTCGATCCATTCAGCGAGAAGTTGCATCGCTTCCCGGGACCAGGGGGTTCCCGCACCGGACAAACGCTTTTGCATCCAGGAAACCCTGGCATCAGTCCACGGGGGGATTTTCTCAGCCTTCCGTACTTCCAGCTTCCTGAAAAGCTCTTTCGGGAAATACCTCGATGGGTCCTCATTATACAGCAGCACACAGGCCGTCTGGGAGTCTTCGCCTGTCTCCACCAATGGCACAAGCTGTTCCTGCAGGCTTCCCATGGTTTCTGCAGCTTCCACCACGACGAGCCTCTTTGCTTCGAAAAGGCCCTTGCTCCTGCTGTCTGCGAGCAGATCCACCCACATGACCCCTTCAAGTCTGCTGTCGTAGGCGAAACCCTGTTTTCTGTACTCGTCGACGGTTTCTTCGAGGAGCCTGCGCTGCGAAGGGCCCCTGGCGTCAATCACCACAATTCGTGCCATGAGCTTTATTCTTTCACCACCACGTTGACAAGCTTTCCGGGCACGGTGATCACCTTTATCACGTTCTTTCCCTCGAGCCGTTTTTTCGTCGACGGATCCCGGAGGATGCGTTCCCGCATTTTATCGGGAGAAAGGCTCGCAGGCATCCTGAACTCATGGCGGACCTTGCCGTTCACCTGAAGCACCACCGTCATCTCATCCTCCACCAGCGACTTTTCATCCGCCTTCGGCCATGCACGTGAGGAGACAAACCCACCGTTGCCGAGCATTTCCCATAATTCCTCGCATATGTGGGGTGCGATGGGCGTTAGGCACAGCAACAAAGTCTCGACACCTTCCCGGAAAACGCTCCAGTCGACTTCGTTTTCCGGCCTGAAAGTCGAAAGACCGTTTGAAAGTTCCATGAGTCGCGCCACGGCCGTGTTGAACTGGCGCTCCTCTTCAATATCATGGGTTACCCGCCGGATCGTGGAGTGAATCATCCGCTTCATATCCCGTGTCGACGGCTTTTCAAGGTCTTCCATGGGCCAGGCCTTTGCGGGGGCTCTCTTCAGGTCGTCGAGACGCTCCTCCACAAGTCTCCAGACCCTGTGGAGGAATCGATGAGCCCCTTCGACTCCCTGGTCCGACCAGTCGAGGTCCTTTTCGGGCGGTGAGGCGAAAAGGATGAACAGCCGGGCCGTGTCTGCGCCGTAGGTGTTGATGATTTCGTCGGGGTCGACGACGTTTCCCTTGGACTTCGACATTTTCGCCCCGTCTTTGATGACCATGCCCTGGGTCAGGAGGTTTGTGAAAGGTTCTCTTGCCTCAATAAGCCCAAGGTCCGCCAGGAATTTCGTAAAAAACCGTGCGTAAATCAGGTGCAGGCATGCGTGCTCGATGCCCCCGATATACTGGTTTACCGGCATCCAGTACGCGGCGTCCTCTTTCCGGAAAGGCGCCTCCTGTGTCCACGGGGAGGCAAACCTCAGGAAATACCAGGACGAACAGATAAAGGTATCCATCGTATCCGTTTCCCTCCGGGCCGGTCCGCCGCAGACAGGACAGGTCGTGGACATCCAAGCCTCTGCTTCATCAAGGGGATTCCCGCCCGGTTTCATCTCAATGTCAAGGGGAAGTTCCACGGGGAGGTTTTCTTCCGGGACGGGGACGATGCCGCAGGATTCGCAATACACCACCGGTATCGGTGCGCCCCAGTACCGTTGCCTGGAGATGAGCCAGTCCCGGAGCCGGTAGTTGACTTCCCTTTTCCCCCAGCCCATTTCCTCAAACCACCGCGCCATCCGGTGAATGGCCTCTCTCGTTGGAAGACCGTCAAATTCTCCGGAATTGCACTGGATCCCGTTTTCCTCGAAGGCTTCGACCATGGTTTCACCTTCAAGCACAGACCCGTCCGACGGTCTGATAACCACCCGTACGGGGATCCCGTATGCCCTGGCGAATTCGAAGTCCCTCTGGTCATGGGCCGGAACGCCCATGATCGCCCCCGTGCCGTATTCCATGAGGATGTAATTTGCGATCCAGATCGGGACCCTTTCGCCCGTCGCCGGGTTTACGGCCAAAAGTCCTGTGTCGATTCCCCTTTTATCGCTTCCGACGGCGGTCCGCTCGGTTTCATTGACTGAAGCACACTCCGCCGCAAAATGGCGGATTTCGTCACCGTTTTCCGCCCGGGACGCAATTGTTTCCACCAGGGGATGTTCCGGCGCCAGAGCGAGGAAGGTGACGCCATAGATCGTATCGATCCTTGTGGTGAAAGTCTCTATCGAAAGATCTCCGCCTTCGACCTGAAAGGAAAGCCTCACGCCCTCGGAACGACCGATCCAGTTCCGCTGCATGAGCTTGACCCTTTCCGGCCAGCCGGGCAGGTCTTCCAGCGAATCCAGAAGCTCCTGTGCGTAATCGGTAATCCGCAGGAACCATTGCTCAAGGTTCTTCTTGACGACACTGGTGCCGCATCTCCAGCAATGTCCCTCGTTGATGACCTGCTCATTGGCGAGAACGGTCTTGCAGCTTTCACACCAGTTCACAGGCGCCTTCTTCCTGTAGGCAAGCCCCTTGTGGAAGAACTGCAGAAAGAGCCACTGGGTCCAGCGGTAATAATCCGGGTTACAGCTTTCGACGCGCCTCCGCCAGTCGTAGCTGCATCCCATCCGTTTCAGCTGGTTCGTCATGTGCTCGATGTTGTCCCAGGTCCATTTGTTCGGATGGACTCCGTACTTTATTGCAGCATTTTCAGCCGGCATGCCGAAGGCGTCATACCCCATCGGATGGAGGACGTTCAGGCCTTTCATCCGCAAAAAGCGGGCCAGCATGTCGCCGATGGAATAATTACGCAGGTGTCCCATATGAAGAGCCCCGCTCGGGTAGGGAAACATCTCCAGACAATAGAACTTCTTTCTGGCGGGGTCGGTCTCGACATTGAAAACTCCGTTTTCTTCCCAGTATTGCTGCCATTTTTTTTCAACGGCATCGAATGAATACGGCATTACGTCTCCTCCCTGTCCGGCACATGGGGCGTTCCGCGCCCTGAATCGGGACTTATTATAGCCGTCTGCAGGCCTTGAAGCAAAAAACGGGGCGGGGGTTCTCCCCCCCGCCCCGTTGTATTAAGTAGTGCTATTCTTTCCCGGGTTTCCCGGTAAAGGCCTTCAACATGTCTATGGGAATCGGGAAAAGTGTCGTAGAGTTGTTTTCCGCGGCTATTTCGTTAAGTGTCTGCAGGTATCGCAATTGAATGGTAATGGCTGATGCTTCCATCATCTTCGCCGCTTCCGTCAGTTTCTCCGCCGCCTGGAGTTCGCCCTCGGCTGCGATGATCTTGGCCCGACGATCCCGTTCCGCTTCGGCCTGTCGAGCCATGGCGCGCTTCATCGTCTCCGGCAGTTCAAGCTCCTTGACCTCAACGGCACTCACCTTGATACCCCAGGGGTCCGTCCGCTCGTCGATGATCTGCTGCAATTCCATGTTGATCTTGTCCCTTGCCGAAAGGACATCATCAAGATCCGCCCGACCCACGACGGATCTCAGGGTCGTCTGTGAGAGCTGGCTCGTGGCCATGATGTAATTTTCAACCTCGATAATCGATTTGGCCGGGTCCAGAACCCGGAAATAAACGACGGCGTTGACTTTTACCGGAACGTTATCCTTGGTAATCACCTCCTGGTAAGGGACGTCCAGGGTAACCACCCTGAGATCGACCCTGTAAAGCCGGTCCACAAAGGGGACGATGACGACCAGCCCCGGACCCTTCACGGCAACAAAGCGCCCCAGTCTGAACACCACACCCCTCTGGTATTCGGGAACAATCCTCAATGCGGCAAAAAGGATAATGACGAGAATCAGCAGTCCGCCGAGGTAGCTTCCCATGTTGAAAACGGCGTTTACCAGTTCACCGATCATGATTTCTCACCCTCCCCGGTCCTGTTTTCTTCTTTTACGGGAACCACATACAGCGTCAGCCCCTCGCTTTTGACCACTCTTACCTTTTGTCCCCGGGAAATGGTTTCCCCGGTCCGGCTCACGGCACGCCAAATCTCACCATGGCAATTGACGGATCCCTCAGGGGAAAGATCGGACACGACAACAGCCTTGAGGCCATTCATCCCCTCGCTTCCCGATACGGCCTTGCGGCCGAAGGATTTCCAAACCGCGAAGGCTGCCAGAAGGAAAAAGGCCGTAAGGACCAAGACGGCGCCGATCAGAAAACTGTAAGACATGTTGAGGAGCTCACCTCCCGGTGCCCTGTAAATGATAAGACTTCCGAACACGAGCGACGCCGCCCCGAACAAGCTGAGGATACCGACGCCGCCTACGACGAGGTCGAGGATCATGACGGCGATCCCCGCCACGAGGAGGATCACCCCTGCAATGTTTACTGGCAGCATCCTCAAGCCGTAGGACCCGAGAAGCACCAGAACAGCTCCGGAAACCCCCATGACAAAACCGCCCGGTGAAAGAACTTCGAAAATAATCGCATAGATGCCTGCAATCAACAGCAGGTAAGCGATATCAGGCCGGGAAATAAAATGAAGGACCTTCAGGCGGGGGCTCATTTCGTATCGCCTGACCTCGTAGGAATCAAGGGCCAGCCGGATTTCATCACCCGAGGCAAGCCGCATCGTCCTTCCAGAAACAGCTTCCACGAGGGTCTCAAGGTCGGAGGCCACAATGTCGATGACACCTGCATCAAGCGCCTCGTGCGCTGTGTAGGAAACACTTTCAGTGACCATCATTTCGCAGGCTTTCGTGTTTCGTCCCCGCTGTTCCGCCAGGGAACGTATCTGGGCCGCGAAATCGTTGGTCACCTTCTTGGCCATTTCCCCATCGGGGATATCGCCTCCGCCTGCGGTCACCGGATGGGCCGCACCGATGTTTGTGCCCGGAGCCATCGCTGCCACATGACTGGAAAGGACAATGAACGCCCCGGCCGACGCAGCTCGCGCCCCGGAAGGCCAGACCCAGGCGACGACGGGTACCGGGGACTCGAGAATGGACTGGTACATGGCGCGCATGGACGATGCCAGCCCCCCGGGAGTGTCGATATCGAGAACGATCACGTCGGCTCCGGCCTTTTCGGCTTCCTGGAATATCTCCGCGAGATGATCCTCCATGGCGATCCCGATAACACCCTCCAGGGAGGCACGCAGGACAAGGGCGCCGGCGGGATCTCCCGCAGCGTCGGCAAGACCCGCGGAAAAAAGCGAAAAAACGAAAGACAGCAGCAACAGCATGAGAAAAAGCGTTCGTTTCATACTCCCATCACCTTCAACGCCTCGCCGAGCGTGGACACACGGTGGGCTTGCACTCCAGCGTCGGAAATTCCGTCTTCCTTTCGGCTCAAGAGGACGTGCCGGAAACCCAGCCGTTTCGCTTCACGGACACGAAGGGCGGTTCGCGGAACCGGTCGTACTTCCCCGGCGAGCCCCACCTCCCCGATGCAGCAAAAGTCTCCAGGGAGGACCTTGTCTTTTGCCGCAGAGGCCACGGCAAGACACAGCGCAAGGTCTGCATGGGGCCCTCTGATGGAAAGTCCCCCGGCAACGTTGACATAGACATCAACAGATGCAGTTGTAAGTCCGCATCTTCGCTCCAGGACCGCCAGCATCAGCTGCAACCTGCCGTTTTCGAACCCCCGCGCCGTCCTTTTGGGATAGGGATAGGGGGTCGACGAGGTGAGCGCCTGAATCTCCGCCACGAAGGGTCGTGATCCTTCAAGGGTTACCGCCATGGCCACGCCGGGAAGGGCCCGGTCGAGGTCCGACCAGTACAGCCGGCTGGGGTCCGCAACGGGGAAAAGGCCCTTTTCCTTCATCTCGAAGAGCCCTACTTCATCGGTCGTCCCAAATCGGTTCTTCGTCGCCCTGAGCATCCGGTGGGCGGACGGGCCTTCACCGGAAAAAAGAAGAACCGTATCGACCATATGTTCCAGGAGTTTCGGACCGGCAATGAGCCCCTCCTTGTTTATGTGCCCCACGAGGACAACAGGCACATTTTGGCTTTTTGCGAACTCCACGGCTTTCAGGGCAACGGCCCGAACCTGGGAAGGTGTTCCGGGAAAACCGGGCAGGTCTTTGGAACTCAAAGCCTGGACGCTGTCAAATACGACAAGAGACCAGTCCTGGATCTGTTTTGTGAGGATGTCGTCAACGTCCGTTCCCGCGGCGATCCTGAGCCCTTCCGAGACGACGTTGAGCCTTTTCGCTCTCAGCGCCACCTGCGACAGCGACTCTTCGCCGGAAAGATAAAGGACTTCCTTTTCCCGCTCGGCCAAAAGCCCGCACGCCTGAAGAAGAAGTGTCGATTTACCAATCCCAGGTTCGCCGGCAACGAGCACAACGGCTCCCTCGACCCATCCGCCGCCCAGGACCCTGTCAAGTTCACCCAGTCCCGTGGCGAGCCTGCCGGGGGCCTTGATGTCGGCAAGACCTACCGGCGCGGAAACAGAATCACGCATTCCCCGTGCTTCCCCGCTTTCGACGGCCTCGAGGCTTCCCCAGCTTTCACAGGAAGGGCACTTGCCCGACCACGCCGTCGCGACGAACCCACATTCAACACACTGGTACAGTGTCTTTCTTTTACTAGCCATTCTCAGCCCATCCTTGCGTTTTCCGCTAATGGTTCCTGTTTACCAGATTGCATTGTTCAAGCACATTGTAACAGCCCCGGGTCCACCCTGTCGAGCATGCCCCACCCCTTTCATGTATGATACAGTCTACGTCGTTACGGGAGGGATCGGAAATGGGTGTTTTCCTGTTATCCGCGACAGCCATGGTGGTTTTTTTCATCATACTGGGCTCCCGCTCCCGGAAGAACGTCACGGGCGGGCATGACTACTCCCTTGCCGGCAGAAAGGCCTCTTCGGCTTCCGTTTCCGGTGTTCTTCTCGGGGCGCTTGTGGGTGGAGCCTCAACAGTGGGAACAGTCCAGATGGCCTACGAATACGGGCTCTCGGCATGGTGGTTCACCCTCGGGGGCGGTATCGGTTGTCTCGCCCTCGGCGTGTGGTTCGCCGTCCCCCTGCGGTCCTCGGGTGTCGAAACCATCCCTGGATTTTTGATGCAAACCTACAACCGGGCCACCGGCTCCATGGCCATGTGGGCTTCCACGATCGGAACATTCATCTCGGTGGTTGCCCAGTTTCTGGCCGGGATGGCTCTTTTGGCCGGGATTTTGCCCGGACCGGCCTGGCTTTCGGCGCTTTTGATCAGCCTTTTCATCCTGGCCTTTCTCTACAGCGGCGGCCTGAAAGGCTACAGTTCCCTCGGCGTGGCCAAGCTTTTCGTCCTTTACGGCGTTCTCATTTTCTGCGCCGCGGCGACTTTTTCCCAGGGGCACACGCCCTCGGTCCTCGGCAGGGACCTTCCCCGATTGCCCTTTTTCAGCCTTTTCGGGAACGGACTGGGTGATGGCCTGAGTGCGGGCGTTTCTCTGATCATCGGTGTCTTGTGTACCCAGATCTACATCCAGGCCGTTCTGTCCGCTTCCTCTCCTGCTACAGCCCGCAAGGGCGCCCTCATCTCCGCCGCACTCATGCCGCCTCTCGGGCTTTTGGGCGTCTGGGTGGGGCTCGGCCTGCGGCATGCAGGGGTCGAGATCAGCTCTTCCGGTGCCCTGACGTACTTCATCACCACCTATTTCCACCCCGCCATAGGCGGAGCCCTCTGGGGAGGTATCCTCGTAACCGTCATCGGTACTGCGGCGGGATTGTCCCTGGGAATAGCGACAAACCTCGTCTATGACTGCTATGTTCCCTTCAGAAACGTCGACTGCGGCCCGAGGCACCTCCTTTCAGCGAATCGTAAAGCGGTAACCCTTGTGGTCTTGCTGGCCGCCCTTACAGGACTCTCTGGAAAAGGATCCCTGATTCTCGAATGGAGTTACCTCAGTATGGGGCTGAGAGGGGCAGGGACATTCTTTCCCCTCCTCGCGGGCATCGCGGCGCCCGCGAAGCTGTCGCCACGCTGGGCCTTCGCGGCAAGCCTTGGTGGCCTTTTGGTAACCTTGCTCTGGCCCGTGACACAGATTCCGGTAGAACCTCTTTTCGCCGGCCTGGGGGTTTCGGGGACCCTGACGGCGGCGGGCCTTTTCCAAACAACAAGGCGGCGTCTCTGACGCCGCCTTGTTGAAAGATCCGCAGACGGGTTTTCCCGCTGCGCCCTGTTCTTACCTCTTGTATCCGATAACATCCCTGAGGAGCCGCTTCCTGTCTTCAACATCCTTTTCGGCCTCGACCCCCCTGGGAACGAATCCGTCAACCACGCCGACAACACCCCTGCCCTGGGATGTCTCTGCGACAACGACCTGCAGCGGGTTCGCCGTGGCCGCGAAAACCCGGCAGACTTCCTGGACGGCCTTGATCCTGCCCAGAACATTGATCGGGTAGCCGTTCCGGAGAAGGATGACGAAAACATGTCCCGCAGCGATCCTTTCCGCCGTTTCCACGGCCGCATCGACGAGATCGCCGGCGTTGCCGTCTTTGCGTATCAGGCAGACTCCGGAAGCTTCGCAGAAGGCGATGCCGAATTCAAGCGACCCGGACGCTGTGACGAGAGCCTCGTAGAGGTCTTCCACAGTCTTGATGAAGTGGCTCTGGCCGACGATGATATTGCAGCCTTCCGGAATCACCGCTTCGACAACATCCCATTTTTTTACATTCCCCATTTTATCCACCTCCAGCGAATTCAGGGCTTTTGTCCAAAACAGCCTCTATTTTTTCCGTCACCTTGCTTCTTCCCTCTTCAGGATTTCTCGCAGCGAGATTTTTCCCCCGAGGAAGTCCTCGTCCATCAGGTAATCCACCAGTTTGCTGAAACCTCCTTCCGAGGCGGGCGGGAGGAGAATGTCCGCAACGTCCCGGAGCCTCAAAGGCGCGTCCTCCATGGAGACAGCGATGTCGGCCCTTCGAAGGAGGTCCTCGTCGTTCAGGTGATCCCCCACGGCGACGACGACCCTCTGGCAACCCGCAAGGTTGTTGAGATACCATTCCAGGGCCGCCCCTTTCGACACCCCTGGTGGCAGAATGTCAAGGAATGACTCGCCCGCCATGGTGACCGTCGCCCGGTCACCGAGCGTGGCTGATACGACACCTTTCGCTTCCAGGATATCTTCCGGCGCCCCGTACACGATCCCCCTGAAATACTCTTCCCTGACATCGGGTGAAACCAGGTCCTGCCTGACAGGAACCCCGATGGAACGGAAATATTCCGCCACCCTGACGTCGGAAGGTCTGCAACGTATCTCTTCGTCGCCGAAAAGCTGAAACATGACCGGAGCGTCCCAGACCGACGCCAGGGCCAAAGAAAGGATTTCACCGCCAAGGCGGGTCTCCCTGACGGCGGTTTTGCTCTCGAGTTCCATGAGTCGTGCGCCGTCATACACGATGGCAGGGCTTTTGGCACCTACACGGAAGGCGTGAGGCAGCGCGGAAGCCAGAATCCTGCCCGTTGCAACGTGGATGCTCCAGCCTTTTTCCCTGAGCAGGGCGCAGCTTCGGGCGACTTTGTCCGGTATCCGGTCCCTGTGGGCCAAGGTTCCGTCAATGTCCGTAACGATCATTCTTTCGATCAGGTCGATCCTCTCCTATCGTGTACCGGATTTCCGACAACAGTATACCCCGAAACATTCCGCGCAACTTTCCAACGCCTGCAGCAGTTCCGTTTACGGCTAATATGAAACGCATACTTATCATGTGGGTTGTGATAATATTATTTCAATATCTGGATCTTCCAGGAGGTGTGGGGAAGTGAAAAAGGTTTCTTTGCTGGCAGTTTTTTTGGTTTTGGCTGTCTCGTTACTCGCAGGAACCGCCTTTGCCGCCGATACGGTGAAAATCGGCTATCTGGCGGCTTTGACGGGCGACTGGGCCGCCTATGGGCAGACGGAGCTCAAGTCCGCACAGCTCGCTGTCGAGGAAATTAACACAGGCGGCGGGATTAATGGGATGACCATTGAACTCGTCCCCTACGACTTCAGGACCCGCGCCGAGGATGCCGTCAACGCGGTCAGGAGGATGATCGAGGAAGACAAGGTTTCCGCCATCGTCGGGGCAAACGGCAGCGGAATCAACATCGCCACGGCGGCCGTTGTAAACAGGGCCGGCGTACCCCAGATCGGAACGGTTTCGACCAATCCCTATGTGACCATGGATGAAAGCGGCAAGGTCCGTCCCTATTCCTTCCGTATCTGCTTCACGGACCCCTACCAGGGAAAGCTGATCGCATACTTCTCGGCCCATGAACTCGGCAGGCTCAAGGCCGCAATCCTCTACGACGTGGGCAACGACTATTCCCAGGGCCTCAGGGAATTCTTCATGAAAAGCTACGGGGAATACGGCGGAGAAATCGTGGCCGATCTCGGCTTCAGGGGCGGCCAGGACGTGGACTTCCGGGCCCAGCTGACGGAGATCCGCGAGAGCGGCGCTGATGTCCTGGTTCTTCCAAACATGGGGAAGGAAATGGCCCTCATCATGAAACAGGCCCGGGAACTAGGGATGGATGAAATCGTCTTCGTCGGTGGCGACGGATACGGTGAATTTATGTGGGAGATCGCCGGCGATGCGATGGAAGACTCATACTGGATCAACCATGTGGCTCCAGAGGACCCCGCCATGCAGCCCTTCTTCGCCGCCTACAGGGAGAAGTACAATGACGAATGCAAGGAATTCGTCAACGGTATCCTCGCCTATGATGCCATGTACCTCGTGGCCGATGCCCTCCAGAGGGCCGGCGGGACGGACCCGGAAGCCATAGCGAAGGCTCTGGCGGCGACGGAAAACCTCGAACTCCACCATGCCGTTATCACCATGGATGAGTTTCACAACCCGAAAGACAAGGATGGAGTCGTCCTTGTCGCACGGGACGGTCGCGGCCAGTTTTACAAGAAAATCAAGCCCGAATAGCGCAGGACGTCGCTGCAGGCTCAGTTCGGGGCGCTTTGGCGGGCGCGCGGCTGCGCCCGCCTTTTTCTGGAAACGGAGGTGACAAGAGGTTGGAGACTTTCCTGCAACAGGTCATCAACGGGCTTTCACTGGGGTCCGTCTACGCCCTCATAGCTGTCGGCTATTCCCTGGTTTATTCGATTCTGCTTTTCTCGAACTTCGCCCACGGGGGCTTTCTGGTCATCGGGGGATATATCTGTTATTTCATCCTCAGATCCGTCGGAGGCGGTATATGGATGGCCAGTCTCGCCGCAATTATCGGAGCAGGATTTTCCGCGGTACTCACAGAAAAGCTCGCATACAGGCCGATCCGTGAGAGGACCAACGTAACCCTTTACCTGCTCATCGCATCAATGGGTATGAGCATCGTTATCGAAAACGTGTTCGTCATCGTTGCGGGCGGGCGCTTCAGGGCCCTTCCCGCGGTCATCCCCACCCGGCCGGTTTCCCTTTTCGGTGTGGCGACGACAAGCATGTTCGACATTCTTTCGCTGGTGACGGCTGTCGTTTTTCTTACAGGACTCCAACTTTTCCTGACACGGACAAAATGGGGGCTCGCAATCCGTGCGGCGGCCTATGATCTCAAGGTCGCCGGACTCATGGGCGTCAACGTGAATCGGCTCATTTCCATCGTCTTTTTCACCGCCGGCCTGCTTGCGGCGGTAGGAGGTATCTTCCTGTCTGTCCGGTACACGCTCTTCCCGCAACTCGGGCTCATAACCATCAAGGCTTTCGTCGCCGCCGTTATCGGAGGCCTCGGCTCTCTTCCGGGAGCCGTCGTCGGGAGCCTCATCCTCGGTCTTGCGGAAATGCTCACCGCCGGATTCATTTCAAGCCAGATGCGTGACCTCGTTGTCTTCCTTCTTTTGGTTATCACGCTCCTCATCAAGCCGGCAGGGCTTTTTGGCAGGGACATCAAGGAAAAAGTCTAGAAGGGGGCAAACATCCATGTTCGGCGGATACACCGAAGGAATCATCATTCTGCTGTGCATCAATTCCATCGCGGCGATGGGGGTCTCCCTCCTGACGGGGTTCACAGGCATATTCACCCTGGGCCATGCAGGCTACATGGCTTTAGGCGCCTATGTTTCATCCCTCCTTATCCTCAAGGCGGGGGTTCCCTGGCTTGCGGCCATATTTCTCGGAGGTCTGGGAGCCATGGTTGTGGCCTGGCTCGTTGGGATTCCGACGCTGAAACTCATGGGTGATTACTATGCCATCGCGTCCATCGGTCTGGGTGAAGCCATCCGGCTCATTCTCGAAAACTGGCAGTCAGTCACCAGGGGCGCCCGGGGCGTTCCCGGAATCCCGCCCTATACCACGCTTCCCGTAGCCCTGACCTTTTTTCTCGTCATGGCCTTCGCCATGTTCTGTCTTATCAACAGCAGCTTCGGCCGGGCCTTCAAGGCGTGCCGCGACGATTATCTTGCCGCATCCCTGCTGGGTTTCAACACGGCCCGGTACAGGGTCCTGAGCCTGACTATCTCGGGATTTTACTGCGGGGTGGCGGGAGCTCTGCTCGCGGGTTTTTTGTCCTTCATTCAACCCATCATGTTTGACATGATCAAATCCACTGAACTGACCTCGGTGGTTGTCTTCGGCGGGCTCGGCTCCATGACCGGCACTCTGATCGGAACCGGCATCATCACGCTGGTAACGGAGGTCTTCCGGCCCATATCGCAATACCGGATGCTGATCTATGGAGCCGTCATCGTCATCATCATGATTTTCCGTCCGGAAGGCATCATGGGCCAAAGGGAATTCGGGAAAACCTTTTTCCGCGAAACCATGAACCGCCTCCGCCCCCAGGGTCCAGGAGGAGGGGTGAACCCATGACGGCCGTTCTTGAAGTTTCGGGAACCAACAAGTTTTTCGGCGGAGTTCATGCCGTCAGCGACCTCGACTTTACACTCAAGGAAGGTATCCTCGCGGGGCTTATCGGCCCGAACGGCGCGGGGAAGACAACGGTCTTCAACCTGATCACCGGCGTTTACCCCGTCGATGCGGGACACATCGTCTTCAAGGGGCGGGACATCTCCAGCATGAAATCCTATGAGGTCATTTCCCTCGGTATTGCCAGGACGTTCCAGAACCTGCGGCTTTTCCAACGTTCCTCGGCCCTCGAGAATGTCATGACGGCCTGTCAGCAACATCATCATTACACATTCCTCGAAGCCGCCACTCATTTCGGAAGATGGAAGCAGACGGAGCTGGACATCCGCATCCGGAGCATGGAACTTCTTGACCGGGTCGGCCTCGCGAACAGGGCTCACCAGGCTTCGGGAACCCTGCCCTATGGTTACCAGAGGCGCCTCGAGATCGCCCGGGCGCTCGCCCTGGAGCCGGAGCTTCTTCTGCTCGACGAACCAGCAGCCGGCATGAACCCCGAAGAAGTCCTGGAACTCAACGATTTGATCCGGAATATTCACGAGGAGTTCAAACTGACCATACTCGTCATCGAGCACCACATGGAACTGGTTATGGAAATCTGCCCGCACGTCATCTGTATGAATTTCGGCGCCAAAATCGCCGAGGGCGATCCGGAATCGATCCAGAACCACCCCGAAGTCCTTCGGGCTTACCTCGGAGAGGAGGTGCCGGACGTATGAGTCCTGATATCCCCCTTCTTGAAGTGAAAAACCTGTCAGTGCGCTACGGGGCCATCCGGGCGCTTCAAGAAGTCAGTCTCAACGTGAACGCCGGAGAAATCGTTTGCGTCATCGGCGCCAACGGGGCCGGCAAATCCACGCTCATGAACGCCGTCATGGGGCTCGTCAAAAAAGAAAGCGGCACGGTTACCCTTGGAGGGAAGCCTCTTGCGCCCAGAAGTCATACGGTCGTCAGCCAGGGAATTTCTCTCGTCCCGGAAGGACGCAAGGTCTTCGCCCCCTTGACGGTTTGGGAAAATCTCATGATGGGGGCATTTCCACGAAAGGACAGGAATAGAATCAGCGAGGATCTCGAATGGGTCTTTGCCCTTTTCCCCAGGCTCAGGGAGCGACGAGGCCAGTATGCCGGGACCCTCTCCGGCGGTGAACAGCAAATGCTCGCCATCGGGAGGGCCCTGATGTCGCGACCTCGGCTGCTGCTACTTGATGAACCGTCGCTTGGGCTCGCACCAATCCTGATCAAGGAAATTTTTATCGAGCTGAAGAGGATCAACGAAGAGGGGGTAACCATACTTCTTGTCGAGCAGAACGCGCGGCAGGCGCTGCAGCTCTCGCAAAGGGGCTATGTTCTCCAGACGGGATCGCTCCTGATGGAAGGATTCTCAAACGACCTACTCCAAAACCCCGATGTAGAAGCGGCCTACCTCGGTACCATCAAGCGAAAACAGGCGGAAGGGGACAGCTTTTAACTGTCCCCTTCCGTCAAAAACATCATCGCCGATTTTCAGGCCCCGGGAAGGCATCAATTGAGGGCGTGTTTTTTCTTGAGCTCCTGGATGACGTCTTCCGTAATATCCGTTCCGCCGAAAAAGACCTGTCCCTTGTCGAGAACAACGGTGATTGATTTCGCCTTGGCTACCGTCCGGATCGCCAGATCGATGTCCTTGAAGAGGGGTTCCATCATTTTCTGTTCTTCCATGGCGGCTTCCTGGCGTTTCTTTTCGAAAATCTGCTGTTTCTGCTGGTTGTCGGCTGCCTGGTCGATGGCCGCTTTTGCTTCCTGTTGCTTCTTGTCAACCACCGCCTTGATCTTTTGCTGTACTTCCTGGAATTTGGGGTGCTGGAAAAGCACCTTCTGGGGGTCGATGACACCTATTTTTTCCTGTGCAACCGCGATTCCGCCGAAAGCGGCAAGAAGAAACACACTCAATGCAAAAACAGCTGCAACGTTCCTGATATTGACGGTCATAAAAGAACCTCCTTTTGCGACATTCATTCGCGCCTTATTTTAGCTTCCACGATCCCCTGCGTCTAGGTATAATTACTGAAAGGGCAGATAAGCCGGTTTCAAAAGCCTTTTCGCCCTGACTCAGGATGATGCGGAGGATTCAATGGACTGCATTGCAACATTTGAAACAACCCATATGGCCATAAGCTTTGAGAGAAGCTGCAGGAACGCCGGTCTTGCCGTGAAGATCGTTCCTGTCCCACGGTCGATTTCTGCAAGCTGCGGTCTCGCCTGCAGGTTCCCCTGTTCAGAGGTGGAAAGCATCAAAACCATCTGCGAGGAGAAAAATCTCGTTGTAAATGAATTCCACTCCCTCCAGAGACTTGAATCCGACTGAGGGAAACATTTTTTTATTCCTGCCTCTCGTGAACCCGTGTCCAGACAACAGCTCCCACGACACTGGCTCCACTTTGCCTGATTGCGTCAACACACCGTATCAAAGTTGTCCCCGTCGTGCTGACATCGTCAACCAGCATAACCCTTTTCCCCTTGAGACTGCCTTTTCCCCCGGTAAACAGAAGAGCCCCCTCAGGCAGGCTTTTTCGTTCTTTTGCAGTCTTTTCGACCTGTCTTTTCCCCCCGATGTTCCACTGCAGGGCATCCTTGACAGGCCACTTCCGGATCGCTGAAATTCCCCGTGCAATTTCAAGGGCCTGATTATAGGATCTTTGGGAACTCCTGTGAAGCGGAACGGGAAGAAGGAAATCGATTCCTGTCGGCAAAGCCGTTTTCCTTGCGAGGGTCTCTCCCATTCTCCGCCCCAGCGCCTTTTGTCCTCCGTACTTGAGACTGTGAACGAGTACCTTGGCCGCGCCCCGATGAGCCGCCCCATAAACCAGAAAAGGGACATCGCTCCCATGCGCACTACAGGGGAAGGGCCGAAAACAGAAAAGGCAGCATGGCGCGACCGTTTCAACAATGGAATCCAGGCATTCCGGACATCCCACAACGCCGAGCCGGCCGCACAGCGGACAGGTGCTCGGCCAGCAAAGATGCAGAAACGGCTCCAGAAAACGCATGGCGCCTTTTCACGATTTCGGCTTTCACTAGAGACTCCGGGCCGATTTCCTCAAGATTTCGGCCCTGTCTATGCGTTCCCAGGAGGGCACCGGATCGAGATCGATCCGGCCCATATGGCCGTATGCCGCGATTCTGCGGTACAGGGGTTTCCTCAGTTCAAGATCCCGAATGATCGCAGCCGGACGAAAATCGAAATGTTCCCTCACAAGTTCCGTAAGCCTGGAATCTGAAATGACACCCGTCCCCTGGGTGTCGACCATGACGGAAACCGGGTGCGCAACCCCGATTGCATAGGCCACCTGTATCTTGCACTCTTTTGCCAGGCCGGCGGCGACAACGTTCTTCGCCGCATACCGGGTCATGTATGCTGCGGACCTGTCCACTTTCGTCGGGTCCTTTCCCGAAAAACATCCGCCGCCATGGGGTACGATCCCCCCGTAAGTATCGACCATGATCTTTCTCCCTGTCAGTCCCGTGTCAGCCATCGGGCCGCCGAGGACGAAACGGCCCGTCGGGTTGACGAGGATTCTCGGCGATTTCTCGACCAGGTATTCCGGGAGAATGAGCTCGATAACGTGTTTCTGCAAATCCGAATAGATCTGGTCGTTGCCTACGGCCGGATGATGTTGTGCCGAAACGACAACGGTATCGATGCCAACGGCCCGGCCCTCCGCATATTCAACGGTAACCTGGGTCTTCCCGTCCGGTCTGAGATACGGAAGGGTTTTCTCCTTTCGAACCTGGCTCAGGCGGCGCGCCAGGCGGTGGGACAAAGCTATAGGAAGGGGAAGGAATTCTTCCGTTTCGTCGCAGGCATATCCGACCATCATGCCCTGGTCTCCAGCTCCGATGCTGTTGATATCCTTCTCCGTCATGTCTCCTTCTCTCAGTTCCAAAGCCATATCCACACCCTGTTGTATGTCCGGTGACTGTTCGTCAATGGCGGTAACAACAGCACAGGTGTCGCCGTCAAATCCGTATTTCGCACGCGTGTAACCTATTTCCTTGATGATCTCCCGTGTCAGGCGCGGTATGTCCACATAGCATGACGTGGTAATTTCACCTGCAACCATGACGAGTCCCGTGGTCACTAGCGTTTCACAGGCAACGCGCCCCATGGGGTCCTGTTCGATTATCGAGTCCAGAATTCCGTCGGACACCTGATCGGCAAGCTTGTCGGGATGCCCCTCGGTAACGGATTCCGATGTCAGGAGAAACCGCTTTTCCAATCCTTCCCACCTCCAGAAAATACAAAGCGTCAAGAACACGAAAACCGAAGCGCCCGCAGAGATCGCCCCGGCAAGTTCCCAGATCTGTTCCGCTCAGGAATATTCTATCGGCTTTCTCAAAAGCATCAGGGTCCCTTCTTTCTGGATGAAACCAAGACGTTCGAGGAAAGGGACCAGCTCGCTGGTGTAGGTGATAATCAGGGGGATGTCGCGGACCCGCGGATGTTCAAGGAGGTATTCCATAAGGGCAGATCCCAAACCTTTCCCCTGGTGGTCCGGATGAACCATGATATCCCATATGGATCCCCGGAAAACGAAATCTGTGAGAAGCCTGCAAAAAGCCACCATTTTTCCTTCCTTGCGAATGGAAAAACACATGGAAGTCCCTTCGAGCATACGTTCTATCTGCTCAAGGGACCGACTCCGTCCCCATTTTGTAAAACGATACAGGTCCTGCAGCTCCAAAGCGGTAACGGCATGCTTGCTGTCGTAAAAAAGGTATCCCCTGCCGGTGCCGTCGGTTCTTTTTTTTAATTCCGGCTCGTCGTACCCGTCATCTGCTCTTCGCAAAAAGACATTCCTCCCACGATCTTTCGAAGATTGGCCCGACCGTCGGAACTCACGTTCAGTTCAAGAACCTGGCTCACTCCGCAGGCTTTGCACGTCCAGCTGACGCGAGCGATGCCATCTGAGTCAGGGGTGCCGGGCAAAATCATTGTTTCACCACACATCTGGCAGGCCACAATCAGCATGCTCTCCCTCCCCTGTCTTATTCCACCGGAAGAACCCGAATTTTAACACGAACAGGACCTTCCGTGTATATGTCTTCCTTTGTTTCCACGAGAATGCGCCGAGGCCGCTGGTTTCCGGCGATTTTCTCAATGGCTTCAAAGAAATCGGAAGCTTCAAGATTGCCCACGGTTCCCCTCAAGGGATCAGGCAAGACGCCGTCTTCCCTGGCCTTTCTGTTGATTTCCCCAAGAATGCCGTACAATGCGCTCTCCGCTTCAGCCTCCTCCAAATCCGGCGGCATGGTCTCGTCAGCAAGGACAGTCCCTTCAGGATACACGAGTCTTGATGGATAATCGGAAAGCTCCGCATAGACCGGCTCTCCGGCGATGGCATTTTCGGAAGCTATCAGACGGAGAAGAATCCTTTTATCGGAACTCCTGCCCTTTTCCACAATTTCTTTGAGAGAATCCTCGTCTTCCAGGATGATCTGCACAGATTCGCGTTGAGTTCCCGTTCGAAGTGCAACAGTCTGCCGTGCATTCGCGAAGAGGGTCTCTCTCAGATCCTCCAGAGACATTGCCCTTTTTCCCGGGACAAAAACTGTCTGGGCGATCAACTCCCCGGCAAAAACGACGATCTTTCCGGCACGCAACTCTTCCAATCCTTCCTTGAGAAGTTGCGCATCAGACCTCAGCTGCTCTATCTGCCCGTTTAGACGCGAACGTTCCTCCCGGAGTTCTTCAAGCTGCTGTTGCGTCAGCTTTTGTTCCCGCCGGGTCTGTTCCAGCTCCTGTTCCACCTGGCGAAGACGTTTTTCACGAATTTCCAGTTCGCTCTGGACTTCCGACAACTGCGTCTGTTTTTCGATGAGCAAGGACTGGCTTTCGGCAAGCCGCTCTTCCATGGATGCCAGTTCGGACCGGTTTTCCTGCAGTTGTGACGTCAAATCGCGAATCTGGCTTTGGACGATTTTCATACTGAAAATGGCTGTCCGAACCGTGTCAGAGGTTATCGCAAGGGCCCCCAGGGTGAACAGCATGATCAGGATGCCCGTGACCACCGTGACCAGCGACGACGTGTATCTCGGTCGCAAGCCGAAAAGGCTGACACGCTTTTTCCCGATACGCATCCCCACAATGTCGCCGATAAAGGAAACGACGGCGCTGACGACCAACAGCATGATTATCAGTGTCCAGTTCAGTTCAGGCAAGCTGGAGAGCACTTCCACAAGACCTCCTCAATGTCCGCAACAACGTTAGCACAAAGAAGAAACCTTCGCATCATTCCCGTCGGGAGGACAAGCATGCAGGGGGAGCGGTTTCCCGCTCCCCCTGCATGCTTTCCCCTTTTCTCGTTTTCGGTTTTTTCCTAGGCGTTCTCTTTTCTGAGTTCCCCAAGGACTTCCCTTGTGACGTCAAGTCCTTTCTGGAGATCCTTTTCGGGGATGTTGAGGGCCGGACGGAAACGGATCGAGACGTCGCCGCAGGGAAGCACGAGTACGTGCTTGGCGTGGAATTTCTGAACGGCCTTGTTGCGCATCTCCGGGCTGTTGAAATCGTAGGCGCACATGAGCCCTTTGCCCCGGGCATTCCAGATCAGGTCTGAATATTCCTTCTGGATCTCGTGGAGCCCCTCGAGGAGTTTCGGTCCCGCGGTATTGGCCACGTAATCCAGGATATTGTCTTCTTCGTAGATCTCGAGATACCTTGTGGACCTGACCATGTCGACAAGGTTGCCGCCCCATGTAGAGTTTATACGGCTTGAGATCTTGAAACAGTTGTCCTCGACTTCATCAAGCCGCGGACCGGCAACAAGTCCGCAGATCTGCGCCTTCTTCCCGAAAGCGAACATATCGGGCTTGACCGGAGAATGGTGCTCGAAAGCCCACATCTTCCCGGTAATCCCCATGCCGCACTGGACTTCGTCAAAAATGAGAAGAATGTCGTTTTCATCACAGATCTCGCGCAGCTGTTTGAAGAATTCCGTCCTGAAGTGATTGTCGCCGCCTTCGCCCTGGATCGTCTCGATGATGATCGCACAAATGTCATCGGGATTTTCCCAGATCGCCTGCTTGATCTGTTTGATGGAAACCCGCTCGAGCCATTCCACGATACCCAGATTTTGCTCGAGAGGCCAGTAAATCTTCGGGTTCAGGACGCGGGGCCAGTCATACTGGGCAAAATACTGGTACTTGTTGGGGTCATGGGTGTTTGTGACCGTCAGGGTATACCCGCTCCGTCCATGGAAGGCCTCGTTGAAATGCAGGACCTTCGTTCCCTTTTTGCCCTTGATGGCGTCTCCCTTGCTGATCTTGCCCTGTTTGAGCAATTTTTGGACCTTCCAGTCCATGGCAACCTTGAAGGTGTTTTCCACCGCCAGGGTTCCGTAGTCGATCAGGAAAATATGGTTGAATCCTTCGGGTACCGCGACATCGCCGAAGGTCTTGACGAACTTGGCAAGTTCCTGCGTGTAGATGTCCGAATTGGCGACCTTGTTGATGGCGGAACGGAAAATCGTCTCCTTGAATTCATCGTTCGCAAGCTTGGGATGGTTCATACCGAAGGGTGAAGAGGCAAAGAAGGTGTAGAAATCCAGCCATTCCACGCCGTCAAGCTTGTTGACCATGTAGGACCCCTTGGATTTCTCCATGTCAATGACGATGTCAAAACCGTCCCGAAGCAACAACCTCGAAATTTCCGAGAAGACATCCTGCGGCGCCACATCTCTGTTAACCTTTGCCATTCTTACAGCCTCCCTGAAATGATATTTGGGTCTCTCCATGGAGAACCCTCTTTGTTTACTATCCACACTTTTCGGTTTAATTTCTTGTTTCTCGTTTCCATTCTCACATAGAAACGGAAATACTTCAACTTCCTTTCTTTTATTCGGAATAATGTTTCCTATATGAGAAATTCAGAGCTCCGGATGTGCCGCCTTGTTCAAGAATCCACCTATATCCTCGGGGGAATACCATTTCCCGGATCCGATTCCCGGACAACGGCTCCTTTCCTTTTCCCAGGCTCTTTTGCTTTTGAGAATAGAGGGCCAGAACGGGTAGAGACGGCACTGGGAGGGCCTGAGGTCGTACAAAAGACATTTCGCCGTCTCCTTTTCGTAAAAAACGCACTCACCCGAAAGACGCTCACGGAGCGAGAGCTGCTCTTTTCCGAAGAAACGTATGGTTTTCGCGAATGCTTCAACGGGTATCCCCGTCCTGTCGGATATCTTCGACGCCTCTTCACAAGACACCAGAACCGTCCCGGGTTCCCCCCTGCAGCATCTTCCACACCGGAGGCAGGAAAACTGCAAACCCTTTGCCCACCAGGGTTCATTTCCGTTCACCCGCGTCTGCCCCTTCTCCTCGACGTTCCCAACAGTGCCCCGTTGGCTTTGAGCACATCCAGAGAGTCCAAGGCTTTCCCCGTTCCGAGGACAACACACTCCAGGGGGGCATCGGCAACATATGCGGGTATTTCCGTCTTTTCCGCAAGGAGTTCGGGAAGCCCCCGAAGCAATGCACCACCACCCGTCAAAGTGATCCCCCTGTCAATGATGTCAGCTGAAAGTTCAGGCGGAGTCTGTTCTAGCACCTGTCGGACCCCTTCAACGATCATCTGGATCGTTTCCTCTATGGCTTCCGCGATGAGGGTTTCCGAAATTTCTATCTGGCGCGGCAAACCGTGGACAAGATCCCGGCCCTTGATGACCATTGTCTTTTCGTCATCTCCCGGGGGAAAGCATGTGGCGATTTTCATCTTGATGTCTTCCGCAGTCTGCTCGCCGATGGCGAGGTTGTATTCCTTCCGGATGAATCGCGTGATGTTTTCATCAAGACGGTCCCCGCCGAGTCTCAAGGATTCCGTGACGACGATGCCGCCGTATGAGATGACGGCAATATCCGTCGTTCCTCCCCCGATGTCCACAATCATGTTTCCCCTCGGCTCGGAAATATCCAGATTTGCGCCAATAGCTGCGGACATGGGCTCTTCGATGAGGTAGGCCTCTTTCGCACCGATCTCCACCGCCGCTTCAAGGACGGCCCTCCGCTCCACATCGGTGGCTCCCGAGGGGACACACACCATGACACGGCGACGGAGCAACCTGCCGAAACCGGTGATGACTTTCCTGAGGAAATAACGCAGCATGGCTTCCGTCATGGTGTAATCGGCGATAACACCGTCCCTGAGGGGCCTGACGGCCACGACATTGCCGGGGGTCCTGCCAAGCATTTTCTTTGCCTCGAGCCCGACGGCAAGGATGCGGTCCGTGTTCATATCCACCGCCACAACGGATGGTTCTCTCAGGACCACACCTTTCTGTTTCATGTAAATAAGAACATTGGCTGTACCAAGATCAATTCCGATGTCCATTCCCCACACGCCCTATCACTCCTTCAACGGGCCGCCCCGATGGAAACAGGAAAACACGCAGAGATCCCTTTGTTTCACTCAGGAGAAGATCCGAAGGTACCGTTCAAAACTATATCCTGAAACACCCCTCACCTCAAGAATGACATCCCCGGCCAGCGAAGGTCTTCATACCCGACCCTCTGGAGCATCAATCCCCCGGCCGGAGCCGTCGGTCCCGCTTCGGTCCTCCCGGAACCCTTCAGGAGGTCGTCTATGATTTCCAGGGGCCATTCACCGGTGCCTGTTTTGTCTATGGTGCCGATCATTATCCTGACCATGTTCGTTAAAAAAGCATTTCCGCGAACCCGGAATCTGACAAGGGGGCCACGATGGGCCACGGTCATGCTGTAAATGGTCCGTTCCGAATTTTCCGGACGCTCGCTTGCGCGACAGAAAGCCCCGAAGTCATGGGTGCCCGTAAACCGCCTGCAGGCCTCCCGGATTCTGTCCATGTCCCACCTGCGCCGACTGTTCCACCATACGTAAGGCCGGATCTGCGGATAACAGGCACCGCCCATCCAGACATGATAGACATACTCCCTCCAGACTGCACGGTATCTCGCATGAAAGGAGGAATCCACCAGAGTCACATCCATCACCCTGACATGTTGCGGTAAATGAGCGTTTGCAGCCAGGAGAACTGTTTTTGCCGGCTTCTCCGAGGCCAGATCAAAGGAAGCCACCTGGCCGAGGGCATGAACACCCTTGTCGGTCCGACCCGCACCATGGACGGCAGGCTTTTCATGGCAAAACGCCTCAAGGGCCTCTTCAAGAACCCCCTGAATCGTCACACGTCCAGGCTGTTTCTGCCACCCGCAGAAAGGCCCACCGTCATAGGCCAGTTTCACGGCATATCTCATAATCCCGTCAACCTCACATCAATGAAACAGAACAGCACGGTTATCATCAGGGATGATGCCAGCGCAAGGGAATCCCCTATTCTCCACACCAATGGGTTCATCCTCGTCCGTCCCGCCCCTCCCCTGTAGTTCCTTGATTCCATGGCGACGGCGAGTTCGTCGGCCCTCTGGAACACAATCACGAAAAGCGGGACCAGAACAGGGATAAACGCCCGCAGCCGTTTGAATATGCCTCCCCTGTCGAGATCGGCTCCCCTGGCAAGCTGGGCCTTCATGATCCTGTCTGTTTCATCCAGAAGGGTGGGAATGAAACGAATGGCTATGGTCATCATCATGGCCATTTCATGGGCGGGAAACCCGAAAGGTACCAGAGGCGAAAAGAGACGTTCCAGCCCGTCGGCAAGTTCCGTGGGACTTGTCGTCAAGGTTAGTGTCCCCGCGAAAAGCACGAGCAAAAACAGGCGAAAACCCATCTTGAAAGCCATTTGGAATCCTTCTTCAGTAATTTTCAAAAAGCCCCACCGGAAAACGGGCGTTCCCTGGCTGAACAAAAGATGTATCAGGGCGGTGAAAAGGATCAGAAACAACACCGGCCTTGCAGTTCGCAGAACCATCGAAAAAGGGAGCCTTGCAAGGGCGACGACCCCTCCAAGTGTCGCCGTCCATAAAACAAAGACCGGTCCCTGGTCCGCGAGAAAAACTCCGGCAAGGAAAAAGAGAGTTGCGAGTATCTTCGCCCTGGGGTCCGTCTTGTGCACGACAGAACCGGTTGGGACATATTGCCCGAGGGTGAGGTGATTCAAAAACTTCATCGCCTGATCGACCTTTCAATGGCTTGGGCGAGAACTCCCGGATCCCAGGTCACGGGAACATCAATGCCAAGTTCTCTCAGCCTTCCCGCAAAAAGCGGCAACGGCGGCAACACGAGGCCGGGCACATCCCGCTCCATGAGTTCTTCCAGTATGACCAGCGGCGTTCCCCAGATTCGGGACTTTCCCCTTGTCAAAACGAGGATCCTGTCGCTCACTTCGACGGCCAGTTCGAGATCATGGGTAACGTGAACGATGCCTGTCCCGTTTTTCTTGAGTCGCGCGAGCAGCAGGCACAGTTCCCTTTTCCCCGATGCATCGAGTCCCGCCGTGGGCTCGTCAAGGACAAGATAGTCAGGCCTGACGGCCAGAACGGAGGCAATGGCGACCCTTCGCTTTTCCCCTCCCGAAAGGTTGAATGGAGAGAGGGTGCGAAAACTTTCCGAAAGCCCTGTCAAGGCAAGAGCTTCCGAGACTCTTTCAGGTATTTCGTCTTTCGGGACACCCCAGTTTCTGGGACCGAAGGCAATCTCCTCATAGACGGTTTCCTCGAAAATCTGTTGTTCCGGGTACTGGAAAACCAGCCCCACTTTTCTACGGATCTTTCGAAGCTGCGATCGGGCTTCATGGACCCCGATCCCGTCGACGACGACGTTTCCCGAAGTCGGCAGAAGCAGCGCATTCATGTGCTGTGCAAGGGTCGACTTGCCGCTGCCCGTGTGGCCCACGACGGAAACCCATTCGCCCCGCCTGATCTCAAGAGAAACGTCTGCGAGGGCCGTCGTCTCCAGCGGAGTTCCCTTGTGATAAATGTGAGTGAGGTGATCGATGACTATGGACACAGGGCGGCCACCATTTCCTCCGGAACAGGCCTGACATGCTCACCGACAAGATTCCTGCCCACAAGTTCCCTCCAAAGGACGATCATCGGAGGGACATCAAGTCCCCATTCCGCCAGGTTCTTCCCCCTGCGGAAAAGATCAAGAGGCGGTCCCTCCCAGGCAAGTTTCCCAGATTCGAGGACCACGCACCGGTCACAATGCAGAACCTCTTCCATCCGGTGCGTTATGGAGACAAGAGTCATCCCTTCTGCATGAAGCCGCTGCAGTACCTGCTGCAATTCCTTCCGGCCGCACGGATCCAGCATGGACGTGGCCTCGTCAAGGACGAGGCACGGCGGCTCCATCGCAATGGCTCCGGCAACAGCCAGGCGTTGCTTCTGCCCTCCAGAAAGAGCGTAAGTGGGTTTTTTCGCGAGGTCGGCGAGCCCTGTTTCTTTCAGGGCCGCTTCCACGCGTCGTTTGATTTCGCCGGGGACGATACCGAGGTTCTCCGGTCCGAAAGCCACATCCTCTTCAACAACGGCCGCCACGATCTGGTTTTCCGGGTTCTGGAAAACGATCGACGCCTGCGTTCGCGCATGGCGCTGCCCCTCTTCCGTTTTGGTATCGACTCCCCCGACAAAGCAAGCGCCCTGCGTTGGAACCAGCAGGGCGTTGAAGTGTCTGGCAAGCGTGGATTTCCCCGATCCGTTCGCCCCCAGAACCGCGAGCCACTCACCTTTTCTCACATCAAGATCGATACCCTCGAGAGCGGCTTTTTCACTTCCGGGATAGGTATACCCTACGTTCCGGAAGGAGACGATTTCCCCTGCCGTCATGACTCCTCTACAAGTTCAATTACGGCCATCGGGGACGAATCACCATGACGGAAACCCGTTTTGACGATCCGGGTGTAGCCGCCCTCACGGGATTCATACCTTGTGGCAAGGTCGTCGAACAGTTTTTTCACGGCAGCCTTGTCAGGCATCCTGGATGCAACGATACGCCTGTCATTCAGTCCGCCGCGTTTCGCTTTGGTTATAAGCTTTTCCGCCACCCTCCGGAGTTCTCTGGCTTTCGGAAGCGTCGTTTCAAGCCGTTCCTGCAGGAAAAGATCCGCAGCGAGATTCGAGAGCATCGCGCGGCGGTGGCTTCCATACCGGCCGAGGGTTCGCCTGTCCATCCGGTGCCTCATCAGACTGTATCCTCCTTTGAATCCTGTTCTTCTCCCGACGCAGTGGATTCAGTTTCCCCGGTGTCACTCTCTTCAAGCGTCAGGCCGAACTTTTCAAGTTTTTCTTCGATCTCTCTCAGCGATATCTTTCCAAGGTTCCTGATCTTGAGAAGCTCCGTACGTCCTCTGGAGACAAGATCCCCGATGGTCTGCACTCCACCCCTCAAAAGGCAGTTCTCACTGCGGATTGAGAGTTCAAGATCTTTTATCGGCCTGACCATCAAGGCATTTTCCTCAGGGCTGTAGCCTTCCTGCGGGAGCACCGAGCTGCCTGCGGCCGCAGCCTCTTCAAGCTCCTCCTCGGGGGCGCTTTCGCTGATTTTCTGAAGGTCGTCCACCACACGTCCGAAATACCCCTGAAGAATGCCGGCGGCTTCGACGACAGCGGCTTCGGGTTCAACCGCACCGTTGGTCCAGACATCAAGTAAAAGCCTTTCGTAGTCGGTTCTTTGACCGACCCTCGCATCCTCAACTTCGTACTTCACCCTTTGCACGGGAGAAAAAATGGCGTCCACCATCAGCGCATCGATGGGCAGATAGGAGGGGCGCTGCCGGTCTGAAGTGGCATAGCCCGTTCCTCTCTCCACGAACAGATCCATCTCCAGTCTGGCTCCATCGGCGAGGCTGCAGATAGGCGCATCGGGGTCGACAAATTCCACTTCGCTGTCCGGCTGGATGTCGGAAGCGGTGACATCCTTCGGGCCGTCGACTTCAAGCCTGAGCACACGGACTTCCCTGGAATGGGACCGAACAGGGATCTTCTTGAGGTTCAACATGAATTCGATGGCATCCTCATAGACACCATCAATGGTGCTGAACTCGTGAAGCACGCCCTCGATCCGAACAGCGGAAACGGCGGCGCCCCTGATGGAAGAAAGCAGCACCCTCCTGAGGGCGTTCCCCAAGGTGACTCCGTATCCTCTCTCCAGAGGCTCGAGAATGATTTTTCCGTGCAGGGGGGTGCTTTCCTCGATACGAATTTCCGGCCGGATATGTTCCAAAATATATCCCCCCATTGATGGCTTATCTGGCATAAAACTCGACTACCAGCTGTTCTTTCACCGGAACGTCTATCTGGTCCCGACTCGGCAAAGAAAGGACGCTGCCCTCATAACGCTCTGCATCAAAGGAAAGCCACCCCGGAAGGGTCCGGCTCTCGGCAACCTCCGCATTTTCCCTGATGACGGGAATTTCACGGCTCCCTTCCACAATGGTGATCCTGTCGCCTTCGCGAACAAGGTAGCTGGGAATATCCACCTTGCGCCCGTTCACGGCGACATGTCCGTGGAGGACGAGCTGTCGGGCCTGCCTGCGGCTGCTCCCGATACCGAGCCGGTAAACGGTATTGTCCAGCCTTCGCTCAAGAAGCTGGAGGAAATTATGACCCGTCTGGCCCGTCATCTTGGCTGCAGAATGATAGAACTTCCGGAACTGGTTCTCGTTCATTCCATAAAAACGGCGCAGTTTCTGCTTCTCCCGAAGTCGGAGACCATATTCGCTGACTTTTGTCCGCCTCTGGCCGTGCTGGCCGGGGCGATGGCTTTTCCTGTTGAGGGAGCATTTTTCCGTGTAGCACCTGTCGCCCTTGAGAAAAAGCTTGGTGCCCTCGGTCCTGCAAAGGCGGCAAACCGGTCCTGTATATCTGCTCATTGTTACCGTAACCTCCTCCTGGCTGTCGCCTAGACCCGACGCCTTTTCGGCGGCCGGCACCCGTTATGGGGAATGGGTGTGTCGTCCCTGATCATGTTGACCTGGAGTCCGGCAGCCTGAAGCGACCGGATTGCCGATTCCCGGCCCGGGCCCGGTCCCTTGACGACCACGTCGATCTCCTGAACACCATGGTCCTGTGCCTGTTTCGCAACCTGCTGGGCCGCCATCTGTGCGGCGTAGGGCGTGGACTTTCTCGTACCCTTGAACCCCACATTTCCGCCCGATGCCCAGGAAAGCAGGTTCCCTTCCCTGTCTGTCACTCCGATAATGGTGTTGTTGAATGTTGAATGGATGTGAGCCACACCATAGCTGATATTTTTGCGTTCTTTCCGTTTTCCGCGACGTTGCGGTCTCTTTGCCACGCCTGGATTCCCTCCTTTGGTCTATTCCTGGTCACACAGGCACTACTTCTTGCCCGGGGCTTTCTTCTTGCCCATAATGGCTCGGCGCGGCCCCTTGCGGGTACGGGCGTTCGTCTTCGTTTTCTGGCCCCGCACCGGGAGACCCTGCTTGTGCCGAAGGCCCCTGTAGCAGCCTATCTCCATAAGCCGTTTCACGTTCATCGTGACTTCTCTTCTGAGATCACCTTCAACTTTGTAATGTTCATCGATTTCGGCGCGAAGCTTTTGTTCTTCATCCTCCGTCAGGTCCTTCACCCGCGTGTCGGGGTTGATGGACGTATCGGCGAGAATGCGCCTGGCCGTCGGAAGGCCGATCCCGAAAATATAGGTCAGCGCAATTTCCACCCTTTTTTCTCTCGGCAGATCCACTCCTGCGATCCGTGCCATTCGAGCGTTACCTCCTTGCTCCCTGGCGCTGCTTGTGCCTGGGATTTTTCTTGCAGATTATCCGGACAACGCCGTTTCTCTTGATTATGCGGCAATATTCGCAAATCGGTTTCACCGAGGGTTTTACTTTCATCTTCGAACACTCCTCCTGAGCATGCCAACGGACCGGTCCAAAACAGCTTCCGGCGACCGGAAGGCAAACTATTTATATCTATACACGATTCTTCCCCGTGTCAAGTCGTAGGGCGAGATTTCCAGAAGCACTCTGTCCCCGGGAAGGATGCGTATAAAATGCATCCTCATTTTCCCCGATACGTGGGCCAGGATCTTGTGGCCGTTTTCGAGTTCGACACGGAACATCGCATTCGGGAGAGGTTCGATGACCTTCCCCCTGACTTCGATTACATCACTTTTCGGCATCCGGTTCCTTCACCTTTCCGGTTTTCCGAAAAGCCCCTTCGGGCTTCGTCGAGAATGCTCCGGAGCCGCTCGTCGTTGATCCGTCTGTTTCCTTCAGCCATCTCGGCGACCTCCTTTAAGACAGTTCTGGTCGGCTGGACATGTAACGGATTCTTTCTCTTCGGCCTGTTCCACGTCCGCCTTCCGCCGTCAACGAGAAAGACCCTTCGTCCATCACCGGAAAACCCCGAAACAATGTACCATTTCCCGGAATCCTTGCCCTTTTTTGATATAACGACCTGCCCCGTCCGCAAAGACTCCACCCGGGTATCACTCCCACGGCGTCAGAATCTCGGGTTCTTCAGCGGTCACCAGTATGGATTTTTCGAAGTGTGCGGCGTCGGAACGATCGCTGGTAACCACCGTCCAGAGGTCCTGAAGCGTCTCCACTTCCTCTCCTCCGGACATGATCATCGGTTCGATGGCTAAGGTCATTCCGGACTTGAGCGTCACGCCCTGACCGGGTTTCCCGAAATTCGGAATCTGGGGCGGTTCGTGAAGCCTTTTCCCGATGCCGTGACCCGCATAGTCTCTGACGATCCCGTATCCTTTCGGGGTGACGAAGGACTCCACAGCGTACCCGATGTCCCCGACTGTTCGGCCCGCCCTTGCTGCCGCGATCGCCCGCTCGAGGGACTCTCGCGTCACCTCGAGAAGGCGGCTTTTGCTTTCGCTGACCCGCCCCACGGCATAGGTATAGGCGGCGTCTCCGAAGTATCCTCCGTACTGTACGCCGACATCGATACTGACAATATCCCCTTCTTCAAGGACTTTCTCCCCGCTCGGGATTCCATGAACGATTTCCTCGTTAACGGAAACACAGAGGGCTCCCGGGAAAGGCCGGGGAATCCCGGGAACCTTGTATCCAAGAAAGGCCGGTTTTGCCCCCGATTTTTGAATAAAATCCCGGGCCTTCTGATCGAGGGTCAGCGTATCGACTCCGGGGACCACCAGTTCCTTCATGTACTCAAGGATGTCGGCCACGATCTTCCCGGCCGCCTTCATGGCGGAAACATCCTTGCCTGTCTTGAGGAAAATCATTGCGATCCTTTCACGGACCTGTTGATATCGGCCACCACTTCGGCGCTTTCCCTGGAGGCATCCACTTCGACGAGAAGCCCTTTGTCCCTGTAAAAACCGATCAGAGGCGCCGTTTGCCCCTTGTAGACCTCAAGACGGCTTTTGATGACCTCTTCCCTGTCGTCATCACGCTGGTACAGGGTTCCTCCGCATTTGTCGCATCTGTCATCCTCGCCTGGAGGCTTCGAGCGTTTATTGTAAATAGCCCCGCAGGATCTGCAAACCCTGCGGCCCGACAGTCTCCGGATCACGATTTCATCGGGGGCCTGGAAAAGAATCACAGCATCCAGACAGAGGCCCATGCGGTCGAGAAGTTCCTCGAGAGCTTCAGCCTGGGGGACCGTCCTGGGAAAGCCGTCGAGAATAAAGCCCTTTCGGCAGTCCTTTTCGCCAAGCCGTTTTTCCATCATCCCGATGATGATCTCGTCGGGAACAAGCTTGCCTGCGTCCATATACTCCCGCGCAGCTTTCCCGAGGTCCGTTTGTTCCGCCACATTCTTTCTCAGGATGTCCCCTGTCGAGATGTGGGCAATCCCCTCTTGACGGCTTATGACTTCAGCCTGGGTTCCCTTTCCCGCCCCCGGGGGACCGATAAATATGACTCGCATTACGCAACACCCCATTATGGCCGGTTACATCTTCAGCAGGCCGGCTGACTTGCCCTTGCCCCGCTTCAGGATACCTTCATAATGCCGCATCAGCAGCTGCGCCTCTATCTGGTGGACCGTATCGAGGGCGACACCGACGACGATCAGAACAGCCGTGCCACCAAAATAGAATGTCGTGATTCCCATAAGCTGCGTCATCAGCGTCGGCAGCAGCGCCACACCGGCCAGAAAGACGGCGCCCCCCAGGGTGATTCTGGACATGACCTTTTCGATATATTCCGCCGTGGGTTTCCCGGGTCTGATGCCAAGGATGAACCCACCGTATTTTTTCATGTTGTTCGCCGTATCGACGGGATCAAAAACCACCGCCGTGTAAAAGTAGGCGAAAAAGATGATGAGCGCCACGTAAATGACCATGTAGACAGGGCTTCCCGGTGACAGCATGTTCTGTACCTGGGTCGCAATGCCCCCCGAAAAGAACCGCAGGATTGTGTAGGGGAACAAAAGCACTGAGGAGGCGAAAATGATCGGAATGACCCCCGCCTGGTTTACTTTCAGTGGAATAAAGGTGCTCTGCCCGCCATACATCTTGTTTCCGACAACCCGCTTGGCGTACTGCACGGGCAACCGCCGCTGCCCTTCCTGCAGAAGGACACAACCAGCCACCACGGCCACCATGACGATCACAGCCAGCGTCAGAACGAGAAGATTGATCTCTCCGAGCTTCATAAGGTCCCAGGTCCTGACGATGGCCTCGGGGATCCGGGCAACGATGCCTGCAAAGATCAAAAGGGAAATCCCGTTTCCAATGCCGTGATCGGAGATTTCCTCGCCGAGCCACATCACAACGAGCGAGCCTGTCGTAATGGTTATAACAACGGCGGAAAAATCAAGCATCGAACCGGTAAAAATGCCCAGATTGCGAAGCCAGAAGCTCATTCCGATCGACTGGACGGCGGCAAAAAACACCGTGCCGAGACGCGTGTACTGGACGATTTTCTTCCGTCCCTGCTCTCCTTCTTTCTGCAGCTTTTCGAGAGCCGGGAAAATAACGACCAGAAGCTGCATGACGATACTTGCGTTGATGTAGGGCGCGACACCCAGCGCAAAGACACTGAACCGCCGAAGGGCTCCGCCCGCGAACAGGTCCAGAAAGCCGAGCACACCGCCCTGGTTGAAGAGCTGAGACATGGCTTCCGCATCGATCCCTGGAGTCGGTATGTGGGCGCCCAGCCGGTAAACAAAAAGCACTCCGACCGTGAACAGTATTCGCCTTTTCAGATCCGGTAGCCTGAATGCATCCCGAAAGGCATCCAACACCTAGACCACCTCGGGTTTTCCGCCCGCCGCCTTGATCTTTTCCGCGGCCTGCTCGCTGAACGCATGAGCCCTGACTGTCAATGCCTTTGCCAGATCGCCATCGGCGAGTATTTTCACCGGTTCCCGCAGCGTCCGGATCAAGCCCCGCTCGTAAAGATCCTGCGGCCCGATCTCCGATCCTGCCTCAAAAAACATGTCCAGAGAGGAGACATTCACGATCTGCCAGCTTTTCGCAAACCGCGCGTTGTTGAACCCGCGCTTGGGGACCCTTCTCGCGAGTGGCATCTGGCCGCCTTCGAAACCGGGCCTGACACCTCCACCGCTACGGGCCTTCTGCCCCTTGTGTCCCTTGCCGCTCGTCTTTCCGAGGCCGCTTCCTTTACCCTGGCCGATGCGCTTTCTTTTTTTGGTCGACCCCTTTGCAGGCCTGAGTTCATGAAGTTCCATGGCTGTCCCTCCTACTCCTCAATCTGTTCCCAGTCGACAAGATGCGAAACAGCCCTGACCATTCCCATGATTTGCGGAGTCCGCTCATGGACGACACTCTGCCTGATCTTGCGAAGCCCAAGTGCGCGAACGGTTCCTTTCTGTCTTTCCGTCCGGCTCGCAACACTTCGCGTAAGCGTAACCCGTACTTTTGCCATGGCCCTTTGCGCCTCCTAAGCCGATTGCTCGGTCCGGCGGGATTTTCCCCTGAGGCGCATGACTTCTTCGGGGCTTCTCAGGGTTTTCACGGCCTGCATGGTCGCATAGGCCACGTTTACAGGGTTCGATGTCCGCCCGATGACTTTCGTCAGGACGTCCTTGACCCCACCAAGCTCCATGATGGCACGGACAACGGCTCCGGCGATGACTCCCGTACCCGGTGCGGCCGGCTTCAGAAGGACCTCGGCCGCTCCGTACCTTCCGATGATGTCATGGGGTATCGTCGACCCAACCTGTTTAAAGTCGACGAGGTTCTTTTTCGCCTTGTCGATACCTTTTCTGACGGCCTCGGAAATTTCCTTTGCCTTCCCGATTCCGACTCCAACCTGGCTTTCGCCGTCACCAACGACGACCAGCACGCTGAACTTGAAGCGCTTTCCGCCCTTGACGACCTTGCTGACCCTGTTAATGGAGACGACCCTTTCAAGAAGATCCGTCCCTCTGGCGTTTGACGTCATGCCTTTCATTCTCCAAGCCTCCTTACAGCTTCAGGCCGGCTTCGCGCGCGGCATCGGCAAGGGCTTTCACCTTTCCGTGATACATGTGCCCTCCCCGGTCAAAAACAGCCGCGGTTATGCCCAGATCCTGCGCCCTGGCGGCGATACGTTTCCCTACAGCCTTGGCCGCTTCGATGTCACGCGTGCTGGACAGGCTGTTTTTCATTTCAGCTTCAGCCGTCGAAGCCGAAGCGAGGGTATGACCTCTCGTATCGTCGATCAGCTGCACATACACGTGATTCAGGCTCCTGAAGACTGCCAGTCTCGGTTTCTCCGGAGTCCCAAAGATCTTGCGGCGAAGGCGGCGATGCCGTATGAGTCGCATTTCATTCCTTGAACGTTTCGTTATCATTGTCCTTCACCTCGTTCTGCTAGGCCCCGGCCTTGCCGGCTTTCCGTATAACATGCTCGTCAGCATACCTTATTCCCTTGCCCTTGTAGGGCTCCGGCGGCCTGAATCCGCGGATGACCGCAGCCGCCTGTCCAACAGCCTGTTTGTCGATCCCCTTGACGGAGATCTTCGTCGGCCCGTCAGTCGTTATCTCGACACCTTCGGGAGGTTCATACTGAACGGGATTGGAATAACCAAGATTCAGGACGAGGGTTTTCCCCTGCATCTGCGCTCTCCAACCGACTCCCACGATCTCGAGTTTTTTTTCAAACCCCTGGCTGACACCGACGATAAGGTTGTTGACCAGGGCCCTGGTCATACCGTGAAAAGCCCGGGTTTTCTTGTCCTCGCCGGTCCTCGTCACAGACAACACCTGCCCGTTGACATCGACTTTCACGCCGGGGACAAGATTCATGGAAAGATCACCCTTGGGGCCTTTCACCCGGATCTTGCCGGATTCCACGGTCACCGTGACGCCGTCAGGCAGGGAAATGGGTTTTCTTCCGATTCTTGACAAACCGCGCACCCCCTACCATACGTAGCAGATGACTTCTCCGCCGAGGCCCTGCTTCCGGGCCTCACTGTCAGTCATCATCCCCTGGGACGTCGAAATGATCGCCGTTCCGAGTCCACGCAGCACACGGGGCAATTCGTCCTTCCGGACGTAAATTCTCCGCCCCGGTTTGCTGACCCTTCTCAGACCCTGTATGATCCTCTGTTTCTCGGGGCCGTAATGAAGATACAGACGAAGGATCGGGAAGGGCTTTTTCGGATCGTTGATTACCCGAAAATTCTTGACGTACCCTTCTTCCTTCAGGATCTTTGCAATCGCCAGTTTCGCCTTGCTCAAAGGCATCTCGACGGTATCGTGAAAAACCATGTTCGCATTCCGGATGCGCGTGAGCATGTCCGCGATTGGATCTGTCACATACATCGCTTTTGCCTCCTCCACCGCATCCCGCGCTACCAGCTGGACTTGACGACTCCAGGGATCTTGCCTTCCCTGGCCAGCTTGCGGAAACAACAACGGCACATATTAAACCTTCTCATGTACGAGTGAACCCTGCCGCAAATCGGACACCTGTTGTAGGACCGGACGGCAAATTTTGGTTTCTGCCTTGCCTTGTGCGCCAACGCTTTCCGGGACATATATCCGAACCCTCCTTATCGGCTGAAGGGCATCCCGAGCTCCCTGAGGAGACTCATGGCTTCTTCGTCCGTCTTCGCCGTGGACACGATGGTCACGTTCATTCCACGGACCCTTGCAACCTTGTCATAATCAATTTCGGGAAAAATCAACTGTTCCCTGAGACCAAGGTTGTAATTCCCCCTGCCGTCGAACCCCCTGGCGGAAACACCCTGAAAATCCTTGATCCTTGGAAGCGCCATGGAAATCATTCTGTCAAGGAATTCCCACATCTTCGCTCCCCTGAGGGTCACCGAGCAGCCGACGGGCATGCCCGCACGGACCTTGAATCCGGCAACGGATTTGCGGGCCCTCTTGACCATGGGATGCTGGCCCGTTATTGTTTCGATCTCAGAGACAGCTGCATCCATCATCTTGTAATCCTGTTTTGCGTCGCCAACGCCTGCGTTGACGACAATCTTCACGATCCGCGGTACCTCCATCACGTTCTTGTAGCCGAATTCCTTCTGGAGGCGAGGAACGATTTCCTTTTGGAATTTTTCAGCCAAACGCGGGACCATTCTCCTGTCGCCTCCCTTTAGACCTTGTCGACGATCTCGCTGCATTTTTTGCAGACACGAACTTTCCGTCCGTCTTCCAAATAGGCCCTGGCCACTCTCGTCGGCTCACCGCACAAGGGGCAAACCAACATCACCTTGCTCGCGTAAATTGGCGCTTCCTGCTTGACGATTCCGGCTTGTGGATTCTTTGCAGAAGGCCTCATGTGCTTGGTGACCACGTTGACACCTTCCACCACGACCATATCCCTTTCGCGATTCCGGCGCAGGACCTTGCCTTCTTTCCCCTTGTCCTTTCCCGAGATGACACGCACTCTGTCTCCCTTTTTGATTCGCATCTTACTCATTCTTCCGCAGCCTCCCTAGACAACCTCCGGAGCGAGGGACACGATCCTCATGAATTTCTTCTCCCTCAGCTCTCTGGCTACGGGACCAAAAATGCGTGTCCCTTTCGGATCGCCGTTGTTGTCGATCACAACGGCGGCATTTTCGTCAAATCTCACGTAGGAGCCGTCTTTTCTCCGGATCTCCTTTTTCGTTCTGACAATGACGGCCTTCACGACTTCGCCTTTCCCGACGTTGCTGTTCGGTATGGCCTCCTTGACGGAGGCGACGATGACATCTCCGACGGACGCCCACCGTCGCCCGCTGCCGCCAAGGACCTGGATGCACATGATCTTTTTCGCGCCCGAATTGTCGGCGACGCTCATGGTGGATCGAAGCTGGATCATGGGCTAGGCCTCCTTCTCAGCGGTACCGCCGAGGACAGGAGCCCGTTCGATGATTTCGACGACCTTCCATCTCTTGTGGCGGCTCAGTGGACGGGTTTCCTCAATCCGCACCCTGTCGCCGATCCGGCAGCTTTCCTCTTCGTCGTGGGCCATGTAATTCTTGCTGCGGAGTACGGGTTTCCCGTACAGCGGATGTTCCGCCATCCGGTCGACCTTGACGACAACGGTCTTCTGCATCTTGTCGCTGATGACCGTCCCGACCCGCAACTTGCGCGTTCCTTCACTCATAGCCGCTACACCCCCTAGACCGACCGGTCAAGCCCGATCTCCTTTTCCTTCATGACCGTCAGCACACGGGCAATCGAACGCTTGACATCCTTGATCCGGTTCGTATTGCCCAACTGACCGATGGCATGCTGGAAACGGAGGTTAAAAAGCTCTTCCTTGTATTGTTTGTGACGTTCCTGCAATTCATCCAGCGATAGTTCCCTCAGATCACTGGCTTTCATGGTCATTCACCACCCATCCCTGCACGGGAGAGGAACCTGACTTTCACAGGCAGCTTGTGAGCCGCCGTGCGAAAAGCCTGTTCCGCAACCTCACGGGAGACTCCAGCGACTTCGAACATGACACGGCCCCGCTTCACAGGTGCAACCCAGTGATCGGGAGCGCCTTTGCCTTTTCCCATACGCGTCTCAAGGGGCTTCTTGGTATAGGGCATGTCAGGGAAAATCCTGATCCAGATCTTTCCGCCCTTTCTCATCTTCCTGGAAATGGCGATACGCGCCGCCTCGATCTGTCGTGCTGTGATCCAGGCACACTCCGTCGCCTGAAGTCCATACTCTCCGAAGGCAATGTACTTCCCGCCCTTGGCTACACCGTGCAGGGGTCTTCTCTGGGGTTTTCTGTATTTCACCCTTTTCGGCATAAGCATGGCGGCTACCCCCTCTCTTCCCGCTGTGCCTGGTCGGAAGTCTGATCAATGCGTTCGGCGATACCCCGGTTGATCCAGACCTTGACGCCGATAACGCCATACATGGTCTTGGCTTCCGTATACCCGTAATCGACATCGTTCCTGAGCGTCGAAAGGGGCAGCCGACCCTCGAGGTACCACTCCGTCCGGGCGATCTCCGCTCCTCCAAGCCTTCCGCTGCACTGAATCTTGATGCCTTCCGCGCCTGCTTTCATGGCGCGGAAAATGGCCTGTTTCATGGCCCTTCGAAAACTTACCCTCCGCTCAAGGGCGGACGCCACGCCTTCCGAAACAATCTGGGCATCCTTGTCGGGCATCTTGATCTCCTGGACGTTGATCATGATCTTGTGCCCGGTCATCTGCTGGAGTTCCTCTCGTACGGCCTGGATTTCCGATCCACCCTTGCCGATCACTACACCAGGCCGGGCGGTCCATATGGTAAACCTGATCACTTTCCCGATACGCTCTATCTCAACCTTCGAAATGCCCGCGCGTGACCATCTCTTGATAATCCACTCGCGCAGCTTCAGGTCGTCATGAAGTTTTTCCGCATAATTCTTTCCGTCGGCAAACCACTTTGACTCCCAGTCCCTGACAACACCAAGCCGGAAACCGACGGGATGCACCTTTTGACCCAACTGTCACCCCTCCTTACCGCTCAGCGACCACTACGGTGATATGGCTGGTCCGGTGCCGGTACCCGTGGACTCTCCCCATAGACACCGGTCGCCACCTTTTCATCGACGGTCCCTGATCAGCAAATGCCTCGACGACAACGAGCCTGTCGACGTCCATACCATAATTATGTTCGGCATTGGCAATCGCGCTTCTGAGGACCTTTTCAATGATCTTCGCCGCTTTTTTCGGCGTATACCGGAGGGTCATGAGCGCCTGGTCGGCCCTTTTTCCCCGTATCAGCGGAAGCACCTGCCTACTTTTGAAAGGCGAGATGCGCACCTGCCGGACTGTTGCTCGAGCTTCCATGACCTCTCCCTCCTACCTCACACGGGTGGAACGTTCCTGGCCGGCGTGGCCGCCGAACTTGCGCGTCGGGGCGAACTCCCCCAACTTGTGTCCAACCATGTTTTCGCTGATATAGATCGGTATGTGAGTCCTGCCGTTGTGGATCGCGATGGTGTGTCCGATCATGTCGGGCACTATCGTGGACCGGCGGGACCACGTCTTGATAACCCGTTTCTTCCCTTCGGCATTCATCGCCTCAATCTTGCGAAGAAGCTTCTGGTCGACAAAGGGTCCCTTCTTTGTGGATCGAGCCATTAACCGTCCCTCCCTGCTTCTACTTCTGACGTCGGCGCCGTACGATAAACTTGTCGGACGGCTTTCTCTTCCTGGTCCGGTAGCCTTTCGCAGGCGTCCCCCAGGGCGAAACGGGATGCTTGTTCGATTTGCTCCGTCCCTCTCCGCCTCCCATGGGATGATCCACGGGATTCATGACCATTCCCCTGACATGGGGACGTCGGCCAAGCCATCTGGTCCGACCAGCCTTGCCGGCGGTCACATTCTCATGGGTCACGTTCCCAAGCTGTCCAATGGTCGCCATGCACTCAAGCAGCACAAGGCGAAGCTCCCCGCTCGGCATCCTGATGTAAGCGTATTTGCCTTCCTTGGCCATCAGCTGCGCCGACGCACCGGCGGCACGTACAAGTACACCGCCTCTTCCCGGCTCGAGCTCGATGTTGTGCACCACAGTACCCACAGGCATGTCGCGGAGCTTCATCGCATTCCCGGGTCTGACATCTGCCTTCGCACCAGCGGTGACGGTATCACCGACGGAGAGCCCCAGTGGCGCAAGAATGTATCGCTTTTCGCCGTCCACGTAGTGGATCAGGGCTATTCTGGCGGAACGGTTCGGATCATATTCGATGGCTGCCACCTTACCGGGCACATCCGGCTTGTTTCGCTTGAAGTCAATGATCCTGTAGCGCCTCTTGGCCCCGCCGCCCCGGTGACGCATGGTGATTCGACCGAGGTTGTTCCGGCCGCCCTTTTTCCTGATGTTCTCGACTAAAGACTTCTCGGGTTCTTTTTTCGTGATTTCCTCATATGTGGCGCCGGTCATGAACCTTCTGCCGGCGGTTGTCGGTTTGTATTTTTTAATACCCACTCTTCAGTCCTCCCCGGCTAGATGTTTGCGCCCTCGAAGAACTCGATCCGTTCGCCGGGTTCCAGGGTCACAACTGCTTTTTTCCACGACCGGGACCGCCCGAGAAAGATCCCCATCCTCTTCGGTTTGGAGCGGACGGCCATGGTGTGAACCGACCGGACCTTGACCTTGAAAATCTCCCTCACGGCCTTTCTGATCTGGACCTTGTTCGCCTTCGGATGCACTTCAAAGGTATACTGGTTCTCGCCCATCAGCCGGCTGCTTTTTTCCGTGATGACGGGACGGACGATGATGTCATGAGGCGTAATCTTCATTGTGCAAGCACCTCCTCGATCTGCCGGAGTGCGTCGGAGGTCACGATCAGATGGTCGTGATGCAGGAGATCGAAGACATTGATGCTGTCCACATGAAGCACCCTGGCTCCCGGGATGTTGCTCATCGACTTGTACGCTGCAGGCTGGGACTGTCCGATCATCACAAGGGGCTTCTTCCCCGCTTCTATGGCCCGGAAAAAGTTCACCAGCTCACGTGTCTTCGGCTTCTCCATGTCAAAAGAATCGAGAACCACAAGACGATCCTCGCGGACTTTTACCGAAAGGGCGCTCCTAAGCGCCAGGCGTCGCACTTTCCTGTTCACCTTCTGGTGATAATCCCGCGGCTTCGGACCGTGAGTCACACCGCCTCCTGTCCAGATAGGCGACCTGGTGCTCCCATGTCGCGCGCGGCCCGTGTGCTTCTGCCTCCAGGGTTTTCGCCCGCCCCCGCGGACTTCGCCCCGTGTCTTTGTCGAATGGGTCCCCTGTCTTTTGTTGGCCAGCTGGGCCACAACAACCTGGTGCATGACGGGGACATGAACAGGAGCCGCGAAAACAGCATCGGAAAGTTCCTGCTCTCCGACAACTTCTCCCTTGAGATTGACTACTTTGACTGTCGGCATTCTCTCTGCCCCCCTACTCCGGCGACCCTTTGCGCTTGCGGACCATCACAAGCCCGTTTCTCGGGCCCGGTACAGCCCCTTTGATCAGCAGGAGATGATTTTCCGGATCTACGCCGGCGACGGAGAGGTTCTTGACGGTTACTCTCGTGTTTCCCATTCTCCCCGGCATGGTTTTCCCCTTGAAAATATGGCTCGGGGAACTGCTTCCACCCGCCGATCCGGGCTGCCGGTGGAACTTCGACGAACCGTGACTTGCCGGCCCCCCCCTGAAATGGTGACGCTTCATGACTCCGGCGAAACCCTTGCCCTTGCTGCGACCGGTCACATCAACGATCTCACCGTTTTCAAAAATATCGACGGTAATATCCTGGCCGATTTCAAGATTCGAAGTCTCCTCGATCCTGAATTCCTTCAACCAGCGCTTGGGCTGGATTCCCCTCTTTTGAAAGACACCCTTTTCAGGTTTTGTCATGCGTTTTTCCTTGACCTCACCGAATCCGATCACCACGGCGCTGTACCCGTTTTTTCCCCTGGTTCTGATGTCGATGACGCTGCAGGGACCAGCCTCTACTACGGTCACGGGAACACTGACCCCGTTTTCGTCGTAAATCTGGGTCATCCCAAGTTTGCGTCCCAGAATTCCCATGCTCATGTCGTTATACGCTCCTTTCAGCCCAGAGCTCCCCCTAAAGCTTTATCTGTATGTCCACTCCCGAGGGGAGGTTCAGCTGCATAAGCGATTCCATCGTCTTCTGCGTCGGATCAATGATGTCGATCAACCGCTTATGAGTCCTCATTTCAAACTGTTCCCGTGCGTCCTTGTCCTTGTGCGGCGATTTGAGGACAGTGAACTTGTTGATCTCCGTCGGCAACGGAATCGGTCCGGAAACTTTCGCCCCCGTCCGCTGTGCCGTTTCGGCGATCTGATGTGCTGACGAATCCAGGGCCCTGTGGTCAAAGGCCTTCAGCTTGATGCGAATGTTTTTTGCCACCGTCTTTTCCCCCTTTGGGGCTAGTCGTCCAGGATTTCCGTGACG
>NPIE01001604.1_pt2 | contig 127633 bp, 118 predicted proteins | sample 8637661 | NCBI WGS metagenome assembly NPIE01 (sample SAMN07420842, study PRJNA396082) | bioreactor metagenome | isolation source: sample BA12 brine-fed electro-methanogenic bioreactor BA | place: Japan: Kochi | collected 2016-12-09
CTCTATCCAATTGAGCTACGGGTGCAAATTTGAATTCAAAATATATCATAAATGAGCTTGATTTTCAATTTATATTCTTATTCCGCCCTGTTTCCCAATTTTATGAAATCAATGCCGTTTTCTGTTCATAATTATTTTTATATTTAATTTAAGATTATAAAGAAAACTGCATAATATGGAAGAACTCTTAGGCAAGAAAATTGAAAATTACAAAATCATATCCATACTCGGTAAAGGGGGTATGGGTGTTGTTTACAAAGCGTACGATACTAAATTAGAACGCTATGTAGCTATCAAAATGCTTAGCTCTCAACTCTTTAGTAAAGAAAGATTTGTTGAGCGATTTAAACGAGAAGCTAAAAACCAAGCAAAATTATCCCACCCTAACATTGTAACAGTATTTGGATTTATTGAATATCAAGGCATACTCGGAATTGTGATGGAATATATTGACGGTGAGAGTCTTGAAAAATTAATTTATAAGCAGGGAAGAGTTCACCTATACGATGCTGTTTACGTAATGAAGCAAATTCTTGCCGGTATTGGGTATGCTCACGCAAAAGGATTTATTCATAGAGATATAAAACCTTCCAATATTATTTTTAATGCCGAAGGCGTTGCAAAGATAATGGATTTCGGTATTTCGAAATCATTATTTGAAAAAAGCTTTACTAAGACAGGTGCAAAAATCGGGACGATATATTATATGAGTCCCGAACAAATTAGAGGTGATGAATTAACCCATCATACAGATATTTATTCTTTGGGATGCACATTTTACGAAATGCTTGTTGGTAAACCACCTTTTGACCACGAAAGTGAATACAACGTAATGGATTCACATTTAAAAGAAACTCCACCGAAAGTTTCAAAGGTATTACCCGGTCTGCCGGAAAAGTTGGATGAAATTCTGTCTCAATCACTCGCAAAAGATCCGGCACTGCGTTACCAATCATGTGAAGATTTTATTTATGATTTACGAGAACTTGATAAGCAAATCGCCACAATGCAGGAAAAATACACTACACGCATTAAACCGAATCCTAAAAAAATGAAAGCATATTCAATAATTGGATTAAGTGTATTTATAATCGCAATGATTGCACTTGTAATTTTCGCCTACAATCAAGTTGATGCATTGTTAAAGAGCCGCAGCTTGGAGAATCTTAAAAAATATTCTATTGAAACATTGTTCGAAGACGACGAAGATGTGGGAATCAAACTTAACCAATTAAAATGGTTGGTAACAGGTGTAAATACTAAATTAAACTCTGTTTATTTCGCGGATAATAACCTCGGTATTGCAGTCGGCGATTCGGGTGTAGTTTTATTGACAGAATCGGGAGGAGATAATTGGCGCCAAATTCAACTTGGAACTCAGGAAACATTTAAGGACGCTTATATTTCTAACAGCGGTAGAGCAATTGTTATCGGAGATAATTCTACAATCTATAGAAGCGATGACTTCTTTATCACATCATCTAAGCAATTTGTAAACGGTGATTATTCGCTATTCAAGGTAACATTTATTAATCCTCAAAAAGGATTTGTTGTAGGCAGTAAAGGTTTATTGTTAAGTACAGAAGATGGCGGGAATAGTTGGACTAAAGAGGCAATGAATACAAACGAACTTCTTTATGATGTTACATTCACTAATTTAACGGAAGGTTTTGTTTGTGGTTGGAACGGTACATTACTCAAAACTTCGAATGGCGGGAGTGATTGGTTTCCTGTTGAAAAATTTACCGACAAATATCTTCGAGATATTGATTTTTATAACAACGAATTGGGTATTGTTGTTGGCGGCGGTAATGAAATATATGTTACCGATGATGGAGGTGATTCTTGGTCGGATGTAGTTGTAAAACAAAGAGGTGGTATTCAAAGTGTGAAATTTATTACTGAGAAATTAATAATCATGCCCGGCAACCGTGGTGAGTTGATAATATCAAAAGATTCAGGCGAAAGTTGGTCGCTTCTTGATACAAAAACATATATGAACTTTACGAATATTTATAAGACATCAAACGGGAATATATTTATTACAGCAGTAAACGGACGTATTTTAAGAATTGAATAAGGGAAAGAATTGGATAAATTTATAATTACGGGCGGAAAGAAATTAAGCGGGAGAGTTGAAGTAAGCGGTGCAAAAAATTCGTCGTTAGCTCTAATGCCCGCTTGTTTGTTAAATGATGGCGAAAATATTCTGCTTAACACCCCTGAGGTTAATGATGTATTTACGATGAAAAAACTTCTCACTCATATGGGAGTTGAGGTAAACTTCGAAAATCATGTATTAAAAATTAATTCTAAAAATTTATCAACCCAAGAAGCTCCGTATGAGCATGTTAAAAAGATGCGTGCCTCGGTCTATGTGTTAGGTCCATTGTTAGCAAAATACGGATATGCAAAAGTTTCATTACCGGGAGGATGTGCGTGGGGACCACGTCCGATCAATCTTCATTTGGAAGCGATGAAAAAGTTAGGGGCAGAAGTAGACCTTGAAGAAGGCTACATAGTTGCGAAAACTCAGAAACTGAAGGGAACAAAAATAAATTTTGATGTCTCTTCCGTTGGTGCAACGGGCAATGTTTTAATGGCAGCGGTTTTAGCAAAGGGCACAACCAAAATTACGAACGCTGCCGCTGAACCCGAAATAGTTCAACTGGGCAATTTTCTTCAAAAAATGGGAGCACGCATTCATGGAATCGGTTCTTCCACAATTGAAATTGAAGGAGTAGACTCATTAAAACCAACGGAAATCGAAACAATATCCGATAGAATTGAAGCCGGTACTTTGCTAATTGCCGGAGCGGTTACTAAAAGTAAGATAGGAATAAAGTTGACTAATACCGAACACTTGAATAGTGTTCTGACTAAACTTGAGGATTGTGGAGCTAAACTATTGATAAATAACAACTTTATCGAAATTGATGCAATTGATTTAGAGCCCCAAAGCGTTGATGTAACAACTGCAATTTATCCCGGTTTCCCGACGGATATGCAAGCACAATGGACATCATTAATGGCAATTGCCAAGGGTACTTCTACTATAACAGATACAATTTATTTAGATAGATTTAATCACATTCCGGAGCTTATTAGATTGGGAGCAGATATCGAGGTGATAAGAAACAGTGCAGTAGTGAAAGGTGTAGGAAAACTTAAAGGAGCAAAGGTAATGTCAACCGATTTAAGGGCAAGCGCTTCATTAGTTCTCGCCGGTTTAGCGGCAGAAGGCGTTACTGAAGTCTTAAGAATTTATCATCTGGATAGAGGATACCAAAGAATAGAAGAAAAACTTAGACAATTGGGGGCTGAAATCAAAAGAGTGAATACAACAGAATATTGAGATATTGTGACAGCGCTAAATAAAATCTATATTTTTTTTGCAATTAGCATTCCCATTTTACTATCTATTTCCCTTCAGTTTCTTCCGCTTACAAACACACTTGGTTTTGAATTTTCATTTTTGCTTTCATTTCCGCTATTCTTTTCCGGCGGGTTAATTGCTATTGTTAATCCTACACAAAAGATTAAACATATTTCAATTTTAATCGCTGTTGCTGTTCCGTTTTTTATCTCACTTTGCTCAAATATATTTTTTTCTGTTTGTCCAATTAGTATTGATTTACTTTTTTATTTTGTTATTCCAATACCCGCTTTAATAATTGGTTATTTATGGGGAATATTCATTTACAAAAATATACGGTATGTTAGGTTTGGATATTTGTTTGTGTCCTTCCAAATTCTTTTAATTTTTCCCTTTTTAGAATTCTATTTCTTGCCTCAAATTTATTTCTATAACCCGGTATTCGGCTATTTCCCCGGTACTATTTATGATCAACATATTGCCATAACGTGGGATTTAGTTTTATATAGAGTACTTATAATTTTCTTATTCTATTTATTCTCAAAAATGAATTGTTCAAAAAAAGAGAAATCTTACCGTTCTTTAATTATCATACCTATTTTCTTAGCTGTTTGGTTTATGATTCTGAAACCTTGGTTCGGGTTTTCAACAACAGAAGGAAAAATTGAGGATGAACTAACTCAGGTATTAAAAACAGAACACTTCGAAATTTTTACCGATAAAGAGATGAAATATGATACGACTTCATTAAAATATTTACATGAGTTCTATTATAATGAGATAGATTCTCAGTTAGCACTTGAAAATAACGTAAAAATAAAATCGTACATATTTAAGAACCGCATACAAAAGAAAGAGCTCTTCGGTTCTGAAAATGCAGATGTAGCCAAACCTTGGATGAAACAAATTTATCTTGATGAACAAAATTTTACTCGTTCCTTAAAACACGAGCTTGTGCATATACTTTCCGGGGAATTCGGCAATAAGCCTTTTGATGTGGCTGCAAATGTTAATCCCTCTTTAATTGAAGGATTAGCAATGGCGGTTGAGAATAATTACGATGATAAAGAAATCGATTTTATAGTGAGTCTTGCTGTTGATGCCGGATATGCAACGGAACTTGCACAATTATTTTCGGGATTAAATTTCTTCGGCAGTGTTTCTTCAAAATCATATTTATACGCAGGTTCTTTTATTAAGTATTTGATGAACACTTATGGAATTGAACCGGTAAAGAAACTATATAAAGAAGGTGATTTTTTATCTAGTATTGGTAAATCTATCGATGCACTTGAGATTGAGTATAACACTTATCTAAAATCACTGAACTATATTCCCAACAAAGAAACAGCAAAGTTATACTTCGGAATGCAGCCGCTTATAAAGAAAACTTGTCCAAGAGTTGCAGCAAGGGTTGAGCGAGAGGGATGGGAATTCTACCGTGTTAAAAAATACGATGCCGCATTAGAAAAATTTGAGTTTGTTTTTAATTCCACCGGCTCTTATTCATCTTTTAACGGAATATTATTATCAAAAATTCAACTCGGCCATTATAAAACAGCACTAAACTTAGCTGAAGAAAATTTAAGTATTTTCGAGAATACTTCTTATTTTTACAACCTTGAATTAAGAATTGCTGATTTATCAATTCTCAATTCCGATTCGTTGAATGCGATTAAAAAGATTGAATTATTACTCAAGCAGAACCCTTCCGTTAATTATTACAATGAAGCTGTTATGAGAAACCTTTTAATAAGGAAAGGAGTTGAATACTATTCGGAATTTTTACTTGCTGATTCTCAAAAGAGAATTTTAATGCTGGGTGCTTTTATCGATGACGAACGTTTTGATTCTGTAATCCCCGAAATTATTGAGTACTCAAAAAATATTGATGAAGGAATTGAAGCTCTCGAAAATATTTTAAGCAAATATTCTTTATCTGGTAGTAGAGAAGGAATTTATGCAGCAGTAAAGTTGTCTGAATATTTTTACTCTTTAGGTGTATTAAATAAAGCAGAATATTATTCCGATTTTGCATATACAAATAATAGATCACCGGAATTTAATGCGATAGTAAGAGAAAATTTTAATCTAATCAAATGGTCAATGGTGCAACATTAGTGAATATAGCCGATAAGTTAAATAAAGTTTCTTTTTTAAAAGATATTTCAAAATTTGCAGAGACAAAAAATTATGAAGTTTATGTAGTAGGCGGTTTTGTAAGAGATTTAATCCTTGAACGCAATAGAAACGAAATTGATTTTGTTATTGTTGGTGACGGACCGAAGTTTGCTGAAGAATTAGCGAAGGAGCTTGGTGTTGAGAATGTTAATACCTATAAAAACTTTGGTACGGCACATTTTAGACTGAACGATTTTGATTTAGAGTTTGTCGGCGCAAGGAAGGAATCATATAATAAAGATAGCAGAAAACCAATTGTCGAATCCGCTACTCTTGAAGAAGACCTTAGTAGAAGAGATTTTACAATCAACACATTGGCGGTTTCTATTGCGAAGAAAAATTTTGGTGATTTAATAGATATTTTTTACGGTTTGGAGGATATTGAAAAAAAGATCATTAAAACTCCTCTCGACCCAATGATTACTTTTGATGATGATCCTCTTCGCATTATGAGAGCTTTTCGTTTTGCTTCTCAGCTTCAATTTTCGGTTGATGATAAAATTATTAACGCAGCAAAAAATCTTAAAGAACGTCTTAAAATTGTTTCTCAAGAAAGAATTACAGATGAATTTCTCAAAATTCTTGAATCACCAAAACCATCAGTTGGATTAATGCTTCTCTACCAATCTGAAATTCTTGAAGTTGTCTTTCCCGAAATAGCAATAATGAGCGGGGTTGATCAAAGGAAGGATCATCACCATAAAGATGTTATGCTGCACACATTTAAAGTAGTTGATAATATTTCCGAAGTGACTGACGATGTTTGGCTTCGATTTGCAGCGCTTGTTCACGATATAGCAAAGCCTCAAACTAAAAGATTTGATGAAAATGTTGGTTGGACTTTCCACGGGCACGAAGAACTCGGTGCACGTATGATGAAATCTATCTTTAAAAGAATGAAACTCCCGATGAATAAGCTTCCTTACATTGAAAAACTAATTCGATTACATCTACGTCCCATTGCTTTAGTTGATGACACAGTTACCGACTCGGCAATCCGCAGATTAATTGTGCAAGCAGGTGAAGATTTGGAAGATTTAATAACTCTTTGCAGAGCAGATATAACAAGCAAAAATCCGAAAAAGGTTTCGCGTTATCTCAATAATTATGAAAAAGTGATGGAGAGAGTTAGAGAAGTAGAAGAAAAAGATAAATTACGGGCTTTCCAATCGCCGGTTCGCGGAGATGAGATTATGAAAATATGTAATATTCCTCCGTCAAAAAAAGTAGGCGAAATTAAGTCGGCTATTGAGGAAGCAATACTCGAGGGAATTATTAAAAATGATTATAATGAAGCACTCGATTATTTACATAAAATAAAAGATAACTTCCTTGAGTAAATTATTTTTCAACAGACTTAAATTTTTCTAAAATTATTTAGGATTAAGTGTAACTTTTTACCTCTATATCCGTCCAAACTCACAGAATAAGAAAATTTAAAAAAGAAATTCTGCTAAATAGGAGAACAAAATGAAGAAAATCACCCTTCTTGTAATTATCACACTTTTAGCTTCTTCAAGTTTGTTTGCGCAAAAGAAATTGACCTTAGAAGAAGCAATTTCTATTGCCTTACAAAGAAATACAAGTTTAATAAAATCAAAAAATAATTTAAGTGCCACTGAAGCACAGTTAAAAAGCGCTTACGGTGATTTGCTGCCAAATCTTGGTGCATCCGGTTCGTGGGACTGGAGCCGTATTGATGATGACGGCGGTACTCAAGTTGACTTTTTAGGCAATCTTATTGAAACTCCGGCATCAACTACCGAAAGCAGAAGTTACAGTGTTGGTATCGGCGGTGGTTTCACTTTATTTGACGGTATGGCTAACTGGGCTAATATTTCTCAAAAAAGTGACAACCTTGATGCGGCTGAATTTAGTATTAACAAATTGAAACAAGATATTGTTTACCAAACAACAGAGTACTTTTACAATGTAATTACAGCAGGCGAATTGCTTAAAGTTAGGGATGAAAATGTTAAGTATAATCAAAAATTACTTGAGACGATCGAAGAAAAAAATAGACTTGGCTCTGTTCCGATTGCAGATGTATATGCTCAGCAAGTGCAATTAGGGAATGCAGAATTGCAAATGATTCAAGCTGAGAACACATATGAAAATGCAAAAAGCACACTGTTAAATTATCTTGCTTTGGATGTATTGGAAGATTACGAATTTGTTCGCGATGTACCTTCCGGCTCCGAAATTAACACGGATAGTTACTTAGCGGAATTTGAGGAACTGGAAGTTTTAGTAAACGAAGCACTTGCAAATAGATTTGATTACAAATCCCAACAGCTTGCCTTAGAAAGTGCTAAAAGCGGTATCACAATAGCAAGAGGAGGAATTTTTCCGCAGTTAACCGGTTCTTATAGTTACGGTTCGGGTGCTACTTCTTTAGAGAATCTATTTAATAGAAGAACGACAAGAGTTGGACTTACTTTAAGGATTCCAATATTCTCAAACTTTAATGTTGATGCCGGAATCCAAAGCGCAGAAGTACAAGCGCTTAATGCTCAGGAAGATTTAGCGGCTCTCGAACGTCAAATTAAAATAGAAATTAAACAAGGCTATCTCGATTTATTAGCCGCAAAGAAAAATTTGGATGTGACAAATAAAAATGTTGTCTCTGCCCGAGAAAATAGAAGAGTAAACACTGAACGTTACAATCTGGGTGCCGGTAACATTGTCGAACTTCTTCAGGCAGATAGAGATTATGTTCAAGCAGTAAGCAACAATATTGAATCTCTCTTCGGATTCTTCACGGCAAGAGATAATTTACTTAATGCAATCGGAAAATTGGAGTACAAAGTTTACGAATAAATTTAACCAAGGAGACCTTTTCATGGCAAACGGAAAGAAAAAAAGATCAAAGAAAAAACTGTTTATTTTTGGCGGCTTAGCTTTACTTCTTTTGGTTGTTGTTATTGTTGTTGTAGCAAGCGGCGATAAAGAAGTAATAGTTCCTGTTCAAACAGAAAAAGTTGCTAAACGTACAATTACCCAAGTAGTCTCCGCAACCGGAAAAATAAATCCGGTCAACCAGGTAATCATCACACCCGAAGTAACCGGTGAAATTGTTGAACTTCCTGTTGAAGAGGGGGATAAAGTAGCAAAAGGACAGCTTTTAATTAGAATTAAACCTGATATTTATATTGCTCAACGGGATAGAGCAAAAGCCCAGCTTGAATCGGCTAAAGCTCAATTAAAAGTTAGAGAAGCTAACTTAATTCAAGTAAAAGCCGAATATGAAAGAATGCAAGAGTTGTACGATAAAGGTTTGGCAAGTGACCAAGAGTTAGAAATAGCTAAATCATCATTCTTGCAAGCCGAAGGGCAGTATGAAGCACAAAGAGCAGCTGTTACTCAATCGGAAGGTTCACTTAGAGAAGCAGAAGAAAATTTAGCAAAAACGGCAATTTATTCACCACTGAACGGAACGGTAAGTGCACTGAATGTTGAATTAGGTGAAAGAGTTCTCGGAAGCGGATTTAGCCAAGGTACTAATATTATGACGGTAGCTGACCTTGATAGAATGGAAGCAACTGTTGATGTTGATGAAAACGATGTGGTATTAGTCTCCATGGGAGACACTGCAAAAGTTGAAATTGATGCGTTTCGCGATAGAGTGTTTACCGGTATTGTTACTCAAATCGGCAACAGCGCCAAAACATCAGGTGTTGGTACTCAGGATGAAGTAGTGAATTTTGAAGTGAAAATTCAAATACTCGATAGAGATATTGAAATTCGTCCCGGAATGTCTTGCGATGCAGATATTGAAACAGAAACAAGAGTTGATGTTTTCTCTGTTCCTATACAAAGCGTTACAGCTCGTATAATTCCACCGAAAGAAGGAGAAGAATCTGATCCGGCCGAAAAACAAAAACCAAAAGAAGTTGTGTTTGTTGTTGACGACGGAGTGGCAAAAGTGGTTCCCGTTGAAACCGGAATTAGTGATGATACACATATTGAAATTATTTCGGGTTTAAAAGGAGAAGAAACTGTTGTAAGCGGAAGTTACAGAGCAATCTCTAAAGAACTTGAAGATGGTACAAAAGTATCGATACAAGGTGGGGGAGAAAAAAACGGTAAGAATTCTCAAGCTCAATAATTAAAATTAAAAATCGGGACTGAAATGAATATTATTAATATTGAACATATAGCTAAAATATACCAAGTCGGAAGTGAGGAGGTGCATGCTCTTGCAGATGTATCTCTTAAGATTGATAAGAATGAATACGTTGCAATTATGGGTCCTTCCGGTTCCGGCAAATCAACTTTGATGAATATTTTAGGATGTCTTGATACACCAACTAAAGGTTTGTATGATTTCAAGGGTGAGAATGTTAGTGAAATGACGGATAATGAACTTGCAAAAATTAGAAACCGTGAAATCGGATTCGTCTTTCAAACATTTAACCTTCTTCCCCGTTCCGATGCACTCCATAATGTTGAACTGCCTCTGATATATGCAGGTGTTCCGGCACACGAGAGAAAAGAAAAAGCAAGAGAAGCATTAATAAATGTTGGTTTGGAAGATAGAATTCATCACAAACCTAATGAACTTTCAGGCGGACAAAGGCAGAGAGTTGCCGTAGCGCGTGCGCTCGTTACCAATCCTTCTATTATTCTTGCCGATGAACCGACCGGTAACCTTGATAGTAAAACCGGTGAAGAAATTATGATTTTGTTTAATGAAATTCATAAGCAGGGGAATACTATTATTTTGGTTACTCACGAAGAATATATTGCTAAACATGCTGCGAGAATTATTAGAATTAAAGACGGTCTTATTGAAAGAGATGAATATGTTGAAGATAGATACATTCCGCAGCCAAAAGTTGTAAAAGAACAACACTAAATTAACATCGGGGGAGATCCAAGATGAGGAATTACCTCTTTGAAATAAAAGAAAGTCTGCTTATCTCATTTAGGGCAATACGGACTAATAAAATTCGTTCCATACTAACTACGCTCGGAATCGTAATCGGTGTTACATCTGTTGTGCTTATGTCAACCGCTCTAAAAGGTATGGATATTGCTTTCCAGGAAGGCGTTGCCACGCTTGGCTCTGATAATTTATACATAGATAAATGGTCTTGGTTCGACAATAACATCCCGTGGTGGGAACTAAGAAACCGGAAAAACCTCGATCTCGAAGAGTTCAAACAATACGAAGAACTTGCAAAACTTCCCGAAGCAGTTGCACCTTCGGTATGGACAAATCAAACAATTAAGTATGAAGACAATGTGCTTAATTTCAATATAATTACCGGTACAAATCATAATTACATTAACACTACCAATCTCGATTTTGCTGAAGGAAGATTTTTCACTGAATTAGAAAGTGAAGGCGGCAGAAATGTAATTGTGCTCGGTTCATCGGTAGCCGAATCACTTTTTCCCAGAGGTGGCGGTTTGAATGAATATGTTAAAGTAAAGGGAAGAAAATTTAAGGTAATAGGAATACTTCAACAGCAAGGCAGCTTTATTATGGGGAATTTTAATCCCGATAATATGGCTTACATTCCAATTGATTGTGTATTCAAATATTTCCATAGATCGGATTTCAGAAGTGTTACTTTCAATGTACGTGCAAAAAACAGCCAAATGGTAGAAGCCACCAAAGACGAGGCGATAAGCATCATGCGAAAGATTAGAGGCTTAACCTATGATGAACAAAATGATTTTTCCATAAATCAGCAAGAAGGACTTCTTAATAATATTAATCAAACAACTTCAGTAATAAAAATTGCAGGATATTTTATTACCGGTTTGGCTTTGTTTGTCGGTGCAATAGGAATTATGAACATTATGTTTGTTTCCGTTAAAGAAAGAACAAGGGAAATAGGAATAAGGAAAGCAATCGGTGCAAAAAGAAGAACCGTGCTCGGTCAATTTTTATTTGAATCGTCTGTCATTTGTCTTTTAGGCGGTTTTGTAGGACTTGCAATCGCTGTTCTGTTAAGTATGGTAGTAAATCAGTTTTTGCCTACTTCCGTTCAAGTTGATGCAGTAATTCTTGCAATAGTTATTTCATTGATGACCGGAATTATTTCAGGATTAGCACCTGCGTACTCTGCTGCAAAAATGGACCCGGTTGATGCACTTCGTTACGAGTAAGAGTTAAAGGGGGAACTTCATGCAATTATTTGAAACATCGAAAGTTGCTTTAAAGTCGCTTAATTCCAATAGATTACGCTCCACGCTTACAATTGTAGGTATCATTGTTGGTATCTTTTCGATTATTTCAATAAGTACCGTGATTGCAATGCTCCAAACCAGCATTGAAGATGGTGTTTCAGCTTTAGGAAAGAACACATTCCAAGTTCAAAAATGGCCCGCTGTTGGTAACGGAACTCAAAACTGGGCTGCAATAAGAAATAGAAAAGACATTAGTTATGAAGATTATCTTCGTCTAAAATCTCTGTTAACAGATGCAAGATATGTTGGCGCTGAGCAATGGAATCACGGTAAAAAATTTATTTACGGTAACAGGGAAACTAATCCGAATGCATCTTTATGCGGTGCAACACCTGAAGCGTTCCCAAATAATGATTGGTATGCAGAACAAGGCAGAGTTATCAATCAAAATGATGTTGACAGGTTTGAAAGAGTTATCTGTTTAGGCTCTTCAGTTGCCGAAGCGTTATTTGAATACGAAGACCCCATCGGTAAAGAAGTGAAAGTTGACGGTAATAAATTTAGAGTAATTGGTGTAATGGACAGCAAGACGGGAAGTATGTTCGGAAGGGATCAAGGCAATGATAATTATATTCCGATAACTACAATGCAGGCAATTTATGGTGATAACAGAAGTCTTAATATTACGGTTAGCGTAGATACTAAAGAAAAATACGATGATGTAATCCTTCAAGCCGAAGGTGCAATGAGAACTATACGAAAAGTACCGCCGGGCGAGCCGAATGATTTCGATATTTATTCAAATGAATCTGTATTGACTCAAATAAATCAAATGACCGAGGGAGTAAGATTAGGAGCTTATGTTATAGGTTTGATTGCATTGCTTGCAGCAGGTGTGGGTATTATGAATATTATGCTCGTTTCCGTTACTGAACGAACAAAAGAAATCGGTATTAGAAAAGCTATTGGCGCAAGAAAAACAAATGTACTTTTTCAATTTTTGGTTGAAGCTGTTACTCTTTGTTTGCTGGGAGGAGTTGTAGGAATAATTCTGGGTGTTGGTGCCGGTAATTTTGCCGGTTCCTTTTTAGATGCTTCAGCTACTATTCCGATGGATTGGGTAATTATTGGTGTATTTCTTTGCGTGTTGATTGGGGTTATCTTCGGAACTTACCCCGCATATAAAGCTGCTAATTTAGACCCGATTGAAGCCTTGAGGTATGAATAAATGTTAATCTTAGAAATCATAAAAGTAGCTTTAAATTCACTTAAAGTGAATAAACTAAGATCATCGTTGACGGTGCTTGGGATAATCGTAGGTATTTTCTCCATCATCTCTATAAGCACCGTTATTGCAATGCTTCAAACGAGTATTGAGAACGGAGTATCTGCTCTTGGGAAAAACACTTTCCAAATTCAAAAATGGCCTGCCGTCGGAAACGGTACACAAAATTGGGCTGCAATAAGAAATAGAAAAAATATTACTTTGGATAATTACGAAGTGTTGAAAAATAAACTCGGCAGCGCAGCTTCTGTGGGTGCTGAAGATTGGCAAAGCGGTAAATTGGTAAAACGGGGTAACAAACAGACAAACCCAAATATTTCGATGTGCGGTTTAACGCCTGAAGCATTGCCAAATAATGATTGGTTTGTTACAGCCGGAAGAGTTATTAACCAAAGAGACATAGAAAGCGCTGCACGTGTTGTTGTAATTGGTGAAGATATAAAAAATTCTTTGTTTGAACCTTATGAAGAAACGCTTGGCGAAGAAGTTTACATCGATGGTAATAAGTTTAAAGTTATCGGTGTTTTGAATAATAGGGATAAAGGTATCTTCGGCAGAAATGAAGGCAATTATGCTTTTGTACCTATTACCTTCACTCAATCTCATTACGGTGATCAAAACAGAAGCTTGAATATTACCGTCGCTGTTTATGACGGTAATAACTACGATGATACCCAAATGCAGGCGGAAGGAATTATGCGCACATTACGAAAAGTTCTGCCCGGTGAAGAAAGAGACTTTGATATTTTCTCTAATAAATCGGTTCTTACTCAAATTAATGAAATGACAGAAGGCGTAAAACTTGGTGCATATGTAATAGGTCTAATTGCCTTGCTTGCTGCCGGTGTGGGTATTATGAATATTATGCTGGTCTCCGTAACCGAACGTACAAAAGAAATAGGAATTAGAAAAGCAATTGGTGCAAAGAAAATTAATATCCTTTTACAATTTATTTCTGAAGCAATAGTACTTTGTTTATTTGGTGGAATGGTCGGAATTATTTTAGGCGTGGGTTTAGGTAATTTCGCAGGTTCATTGTTACAAGCTACAAAAGTTATTCCACTTGATTGGATGATGGTTGGTGTAATTCTTTGCATATTGATCGGCGTTATCTTCGGAACATATCCGGCAGTAAAGGCTTCGAATTTAGATCCGATTGAAGCACTTAGGTACGAGTGAACTTTTTTTTCTATAAACTTTTTCTAAAAAGCATTTGTCTAATTTTGGCAAATGCTTTTTTTATTGCATAAATTTAACCCAATTTAATTTTCAATTATGTTGAGATCATGAAAAACTTTTTCGTAGAACTTAAGGAGGGTGTTTTAATCTCTCTCAGGGCAATACGCGTTAATAAAATGCGTTCAGTTCTTACAACTCTTGGAATTATAATCGGGATTGTTGCCGTTACTACAATGAGCACTGCAATTGTAGGTTTGCGTGAAGCTTTCATCAGTTCCATCTCTACATTCGGCAGTGATGTGCTTTATATTGATAAATTTGAATGGTTCGGTGGTGAAGATTGGAGGTTTTACAGAAATCGTAAAGATATTACTTATGAGCAGTATGAAAGTCTAAAAGAAATTTACACCGGCTATGAAGCTATTGCTCCAAATAAAAGGACATTCGGCAGAACAATTAAATATCAAGAGCGTTCTGTAGAAGCAACTTTAATTTATGGAACTACCGAAGATTATCTAATCACAGGTAATGCAATACCGGCTGACGGAAGATTTTTTAATGAACTTGAAGTGCAAGCCTCACGCAGAGTTTGTGTTGTTGGGCAAGATATTGCCGAAGGTCTTTTCCCAAATGAAAATGCTGTCGGAAAAGATATAAAAATCAACGGTCTTCCACTTAAAATAGTTGGTGTATTAGAAAAACAGGGAAGCGGTTTTCTTGGTAGTTTCAGTTTGGATGGTCAGATTATAATGCCGCTTAAAGTTTTTGAAAGAATTTTTGGTGATCGGGGGAATATGCGTATTGATATTAAAGTTAAGAACCCTGAAAAAATTGAAGAGGCTAAAGAAGAAATAACTGCTATCTTCAGAACAATCAGAAAAGTTCCGCCCGGTGAGGCCAACGATTTTGCCGTAAATCAACAGGATGCATTTACGGATATGTATGATCAGACAGTGGGGATTATTGCTACCGCAGGAATTGTAATCACTGCCTTGTCGCTTTTTGTTGGCGCCATAGGTATTATGAATATAATGTTTGTGTCTGTTACCGAAAGAACTAAAGAAATCGGTATACGGAAAGCTATTGGCGCCAAACGCTGGTCAATACTTGTTCAATTCTTGCTTGAAGCTGCTATTATTTGCTTAATGGGTGGTATCATCGGGCTTTTTATTTCATATCCGCTCAGCTTAATTATTGATCAATTTCTACCGACTTCAATGCCGTTGGATGTGGTATTTTTAGCTTTGTTTATTTCGGCCTTGGTTGGTATTGTCTCCGGTATACTTCCTGCTTATAAAGCTGCAAAAATGGACCCGGTTGAAGCACTAAGATATGAGTAGAGGAAAAGATGCAGATTAAAGAATCAATTATAATGGCGTTAAATTCACTTAAAACCAATAAGTTGAGGTCATCTTTAACATTAGTTGGTATTGGTATAGGTCTGTTTTCCATCATTATTGTTATGACTGCAATTGGAGCTATACAGTCGACAGTTGAGGATGTGTTTAATTCCATTGGAACAAATAATTTCATCATTCAAAAATACCCGGCTGTGCGTATGGGGCATGACAGTTGGAGAAAATATAGAAACAGAAAAGATCTAACCGCTGCTGACGGTGAGAGATTAAAAGAATTGACAATTCTTCCTAAAGCTGTCGGAATTGAATTAGACAGAGGCGGTAAAATTGTTAAATACCTTAATGAAAGCACTAATCCGAACGTCAGAGTTGTAGGAACTGATTTAGATAATCTGTTGGTTAATGATTGGGCAATTGTTAAAGGACGAGGATTTACCAAACAAGATATCGATTATGTTAGGCACTCGGTAATTCTTGGAAATGACGTGGCAGAAAAACTTTTCCCGCAAATGGACCCGATTGGTGAAGAAGTTAAAGTAGATAATCAAAATTTTGAAGTTGTTGGAGTATTTGAACCTAAGGGAAGTGTATTGGGAACCGGTCAGGATAATTTTGTTGCTATTCCTTTATCTGTTTTCCAAAGAATGTACGGTAAGGATGATAACGGAAGTTATAATATTATGGCGCCGAGTCCGGAGCTTATCTCAAGAACAATGGATGAAGTAATCGGTGCATTGCGGGTAATTAGAAAGGTACCCATCGGAGAGGAAAACGATTTTGAAATAATTACTAACGATCAATTAATAGAACAATTTAATGATTTAACGAAATACTTTAAAATGGGGGCAGGGGTAGTCGCTTTCATCGCATTATTAGCAGCAGGTGTTGGAATAATGAATATAATGTTGGTAAGTGTAACCGAACGTACACGTGAAATAGGAATAAGAAAAGCGATCGGTGCGAGAAAGGCAGTCATTCGTTCACAGTTCGTGGCTGAAGCCGTAGTACTATCACAGTTGGGAGGTATCGGTGGAATTCTTCTCGGTGTAATCGGCGGTAACTTGGTCGCAATTGCTTTGGGGGTTTCCGTAGTTGTTCCTATTGATTGGATAATTATTGGTTTGGTAGTAACTACTTTGGTTGGTATAATATTCGGGGTTTATCCTGCCATAAAAGCTTCAAATCTTGATCCCATTGAAGCTTTGAGATATGAGTAGAACAATTTCTTTTGTCTTGAATTAATAGAAATATCCGTTTAGTTTTTACTTTTCATTTCAATCAAAATCATTTGATCCGTCAAATAATTACATTAATTTTTTTTCTCATTAATTTGATTCCTATATTTTCACAGGAATATCGAAACACAATTTCTGTTACTGATACCTTTCAAGTCAATCTTTACAATGAATATTTTCTTAACTCGGTTTCAATAATACCTAATTCAGAATCCGTACAACTGAATAATAAATTGTTATCAAAAAACGATTATGAACTAAATCTTAGTGAAGGTAAACTTTCTCTTTCGAAAAATATTCAGGTCACTTTACTTGACACCATTTTAGTATCGTATCAAACATTGCGTTTAAGTCTTCGTAAAGAATTTAAGAGAAGGACTTTGATCGTACAATACGATAATGTGTTGAGCGATTCGATACGCATTGCAAAGGTGGAACAGTCAAGTTTTACTTCAGAAGCAATCTTCGGAGAAAATATTCAAAAAAGTGGTTCGATTGTGAGGGGATTTACTGTCGGTACTAATAAAGATTTTACTTTAGAAAGCGGGCTCAGACTGCAGCTTTCCGGTCAACTCTCTGACGAAATTGAAGTTGTGGCCGCACTTACCGATGAAAATACACCTATTCAACCTGAAGGAAATACGGAAACTCTTGACGAACTTGATAAAGTGTTTATTGAAGTCCGCCATCCGAACGCAATAGGAACTTTTGGGGATTATGATTATGTGGAAACTATCGGTGAGTTCGGAAAAGTTAATAGAAAACTACAGGGTTTAAAAGGTGAACTTATTTTTGAAGATTTGAAAGTTGTAGGTGCAGTAGCCGGCTCAAGAGGTAAGTTTACGACAAATCAATTTAACGGGCAGGATGGAATACAAGGACCTTACAGATTATACGGCGAAAATAATGAAAACAATATCGTAATACTTGCAGGAAGTGAAAGAGTTTACCTTGACGGCGAAGAAATGAGACGAGGAGAAAATAATGATTACACAATAGAGTATGCAAATGCGGAAGTTACTTTTACCTCGAACAGATTAATTACTTCTGCTTCAAGAATTACAGTTGATTTTGAGTATACAGACAGAAAATACCAGCGTAACTTTTTTGCCGGAAATGTTAGAACAAAATTTTTTGATAATAAATTAAAACTGAGTGTAGGCTTCTTTCAGGAAAGCGATGATAAAAATAATCCTATTGATATCTCAATTAATGACGATGAAAGAGCAATACTTGAAGCAGCGGGTGACAACCGTGATAAAGCGGTAGTCAGCGGGGTAAGATTAGCGACTGTCGATTCAACAGGTTCCATAAACGGTATTTATGAAAAAGTTGATACCGTATTTAACGGTAATTCATATTCGTACTATATCTATAACCCCGGAAGCGACAGCGCACTTTATAACGTAAGTTTTACATTTGTTGGTGCCGGTAACGGTGATTATGTGAAAAGAGGTCTCGGTAATTATGAATTTGCGGGTATCGGACAAGGAAGTTATTTGCCGATTATATTTCTACCTTTACCTTCAACTAGACAATTAGCCAACATATTAATAGAAGGTAGACCTTTCGAAAATATGAATATTAAATTAGAATTAGCAGGTAGTAACTGGGATCGAAATACTTTTTCAAATGTTGATGACAGCGATAATTTCGGATATGCAAGAAACATTCAAATTAATCTCGAACCGTCTTCAGTCTCGATTGGGGATGTTGATTTAGGTAAAATAGGATTAAACTATAAGGACAGATACATTCAAGATAGGTTTACTTCGATTGACAGAGTTGATGAAATAGAATTTAACCGTTATTACAATATAACCGATACACAAAGGAATGATGAAGAATTAAGAGAGATTGGTTTAACTCTAATACCGGTTGAAAACTTAAACATCTTTTCTCAATACGGAATGGTAAATAGAGGAGATAATTTTTCATCTGATCGCTTCCTTTCAAAAGTAAATTTAAGTAATGATGAATCAATTAATTTACTGTACGATTTGGATTATGTCAGTTCTTCAAATAAAAATCTATCCACGAAATGGACGAGACAAAACGGAAATACTTTTTACAAGTATGGGGTAATTAAACCCGGGTTCAAATTTCTTCACGAAAACAAAGAAGATTTTGATGCATCGGATTCTTTGCTTGAGGGCAGTTTAAGATATTTAGAATACACTCCGTATTTCGAGTTATTGAATTGGGAAGGAATAAATGTTTTGACAGAGTACTCGATAAGAGAAGAATATTTTCCGCTTCAAATTAAATTGGTTAAACAATCCGATGCGGTCACAAAGAATTTTAAGATTACCTACAACGGAATTCGTGAGTTTAACACTTCGTTAAACTTCACACTGCGCAACAAAGAATTTACCGAGGAATTCAAACAGCAAGGTTATCTAAACTCGGAAACAATACTTATTCGTTCTCAATCCCGGGCAAACTTGTTTGATAGATTTTTGAACGGTGATTTGTACTACGAAGTTTCAACGCAGCGAAGTGCTCGACAAGAAAAAGTATTTGTAAAAGTTGAACGCGGTACAGGAAATTATATTTACTTGGGAGACCTAAACAACAACGGCATCAAAGATGAAAATGAATTTGAGCCGGCTGTTTATGACGGTGAATATATTTTAGTTACAGTGCCTACCGATGAGCTTTTCCCGGTAATAGATTTAAAAACAAGCACAAGATGGAAAGCGGATTTTGATAGAGTTTTCAAAGATGATTCATTTTTATCGACATTAATGAAACCAATTTCAACTGAGACATATTGGCGCGTGGAAGAAAACAGCCGTGAACAAAATACCGAAAAAATTTATCTGCTGAACTTTTCACATTTCTTAAACGATTCTACAACTATAAGCGGCTCTAATTTATTCCAGCAAGATTTATTTCTTTTTAAAAATCAAAATGATGTTTCATTTCGTTTCAGATTTATTCAAAGAAGAAACTTAAATCAATTTGCAGGAGGCACCGAAAGGGGATTTTATAAAGAAAGAGGTCTGCGTATTCGTTTCCAAATGGTTGAAGATATCACCAATCAAACAGAGTATAAAAATGTAATTGACAACAATAATGCACCGGCTGCTTCAAACCGTGCGCGAGCAGTTACAACTAATGATTTAAGCAGTGATTTTTCTTACCGGCTTGGAAGAGATTTAGAATTTGGATTAGTTTTACGGGTGGCTCAAAGCAGAGATGATTTTCCCGATGAACCGACAGTTGTTGATGAAAACTCACAAAAACTCAGAATGAATATGAACTTCAGCGGAAGAGGTCGTCTCCGACTCGAAATAGAACGAAATGAATTGATAGCAAACTCAACAACCAACTCAATTCCTTTTGAAATTACAAAGGGGAGTGTTATTGGCAAAAACTATTTTTGGCGAGTCAATTTTGATTATAGAATAGCCGGTAACTTGCAAACAACCTTAAGCTATGACGGCAGATTGCAAGGTGCCGGTAAAGTAGTACACACAATGCGGGCTGAAGCTCGCGCATATTTCTGATACTTTCGTTTGGATAGGAATATCCTTTTTCGGATTTTTGTTTAATAAAAGAATCTGCTTATGCAATTAATTTCATTTCTAATTGAAGCACATATTTTTCGTCAATCCTCCGATAACGGTATTGAGTTTTTGTTGCTTAAACGGGCTGACGGAGAAAAGTATTCGAACATTTGGCAAATGGTAACAGGTTCGATTAATAAAAATGAAAAAGCTTACCAAACAGCGCTGCGTGAAATAAAAGAAGAAACCGGGTTATCACCAATTCAATTTTGGGTTGTTCCTAATGTTAACTCTTTTTATGAACCTACTAGAGACTATATTTGCCATGTGCCTGTTTTCGCTGCGTTAGTTGATGATAATTCATCTGTTATGATTTCGGAAGAACATAGTGAATATAAATGGGTAAATTTAGATGAGGCGAAAAAACTTTTGGCATGGCGCGGGCAAAGAGTTTCAGTTGAAACCATTTACGAGTACTTCACTAAAGAGAAAAGCTTTCTAAATTTTGTCGAAATAAAATTATAAAGGAGAATTGTTTTGAGTATTCTAATTGTCGGGTCAGTTGGTTTAGATACAGTAGAAACGCCATTCGATAAAGTTGAAGACGCTCTCGGAGGCTCAGCTACTTATCTTTCACTCGCAGCGAGTTATTTTACCGGTCCAATAAACTTTGTAGGTGTTGTAGGCGAAGATTTTTCAAAAGATTTTATAAAACTTTTTGAGGATCATAATGTTGACTTAGAAGGTTTGCAGATTGTCGAGGGTGGTAAAACTTTTAGATGGAGCGGTAAATATCATTACGATTTGAACAATAGAGATACATTATCTACCGAGTTGAATGTATTCGAAAACTTTGACCCTCAATTGCCGGAGCGATATAAGAAAAGTAGTCACGTTGTTCTTGGCAACATTCAGCCCGAACTTCAATTAAAAGTATTAGACCAGTTGGAAAATCCCAAATTTGTTGTTTGCGATACGATGAATCTTTGGATCGAAAAAACAAAGGAAAAATTATTGGAAGTTCTTAAAAGAGTGGATGTACTAATTATAAACGATTCCGAAGCACGGCTATTGACTAAGGAACCGAATCTAATTAAAGCCGCTGCAATTATCAGAGATATGGGACCGAAATTTTTAATTATTAAAAAAGGTGAACACGGCGCATTACTTTTTGGTGATGATACGGTTTTTTCAGCTCCGGCTTACCCGATGGAAAATATTTACGACCCGACTGGAGCAGGCGATAGTTTTGCAGGCGGATTCGCCGGTTACATTCATAAAACAAGTGATTTCAGTTTTGATAATATGAAACGCGCTGTAATTTACGGCAGTACAATGGCTTCATTTTGTGTTGAAAAATTCAGCACTCAAGGTTTAGAAGAACTATCACCTTTATTAATTCATTCAAGATTCCTGGAATTCCGTGAACTTTCTAAGTTTGAAGACGATGAATGATTTTAAGTGCATCGAATATACAAACGGCAATCTAATTTTAATTGACCAAACAAAACTTCCGCTCGAAGAAACATACATCGAAACAGATGACTATGAAAGAATTGCCTTATCGATTGAGCGGCTTGAAGTAAGAGGCGCTCCGGCAATAGGTGTTACAGCCGCATACGCTATTGCTCTCGCATTCAAAAATAATATCGAAAATCGTACTGAACATTTCAAAAAAGTATTTGATAGACTTCAAAGAACAAGACCGACTGCCGTTAATCTCTTTTGGGCCTTGGCAAGAATGAAAAAGGTTTTTGAAATGTATAAAGAGAGCGATAACCTATTTAAATTTCTTTTGGAAGAAGCTATAAACATTCACCAGGATGATATTGACAAATGTAACCTTATGGCTGAAAACGGATTTTCTGTTTTTGATTCACCTAAAACGGTTTTAACTCATTGCAACACCGGGCAACTTGCAACAGGCGGTGGAGGAACAGCATTTTATGTTATTCAAAAAGCATATGAAAAAGGACTGATTAAACTTGTTTATGTTGATGAAACAAGACCGCTTCTTCAAGGCAGCAGGTTGACTGCCTTTGAATTGGAGAAAGCGGGTATTCCGTTTAAAATCATTACAGATTCTACTGCTGCTTTTTTAATGCAGCAAGGTAAAATAGATTTAGTGATTACAGGTGCAGATAGAATTGCATCAAATGGCGATGCCGCAAATAAAATAGGTACTTACAACTTAGCTGTTCTTTGTGATCATCATAATATACCATTCTATATTGCCGCACCTACATCAACTATCGATACTTTACTTAATTCCGGCAGTGAAATCAAAATAGAAGAACGATCTAAAGAAGAAATAACAAAAATTAAAAATGTACAGATAACAAAAAATTCTTACGATGTTTATTCGCCGGCTTTCGATGTTACTCCTAATAATTTGATAAAGGGAATTATCACCGAAAAAACTTTGCATAAACCCCCGTATAATTTCAAATGAGTCAACTTCACAAAACGAATGCAATTGTACTTTCAAAACTGAACTTTGGAGATACAAGCAAAATCGTAACTCTTTTTACCGAAGAGTTCGGTAAAGAAACTTGTATCATTAAAGGTGGAAGATCACCCAAATCTAAAATCGGCGGTATAGTCGATGTGATGAATCATATTCAGGTAGTTTTTTATAAAAAGGAAAGCCGTGAAGTGCAGATGATAAGTCAAGCCGACCTTATTTCAAATTTCACCGTTATTAAAGAAAATTTGGAAAAATTAAAATACGCATCAAGTGTTTTGGAACTTCTCAATTCATTAACTATTGCCAATGAACAAAACGAAAAGTTGTATCGCGGTTCGGTGCGAATTTTGGATTTAATGAACGATCCTCTTTCCGATTCTCAATTACTGTTCGTTAAGTATTTTATGTTTTTTATAGATGAACTTGGCTATTCCTTAAAGGAATTTAATTGCAAACTTTGCGGTAAAAGTTTGTATGAAGAAGATCAAGTATTCTATAACCACGAAAAGGGATTTATGTGTGCTGATTGCGGAAGGAACGAACTAATTAATTATGAATTTTCGAAGGAACTTTTCAATTTGTTGATTTGTCTAAGCGGCAAACAAAATCTCTGCAGATATAACGCTGAAAATCTTGCAAGATTGATTTCGTTTTTTGAAAGATTTTTGAAATACCACATACCGGAATTCAAGGGTATTAAATCTATTTATACATTATAAGAAAGTGTTCTATTTATAGGAGTAAAATATGCGAACAAAAAATATTGTAGCGGCTTTGGCTTTAGTAGTGCTCGGAGTAATTTTCGGAGCCGTTCTTGTTTCAGGTTTCGGCTGGGTTAGACCAAGCTTAGCGGAAGTTCAAATTGGAACTCAAGTGGCTCCAGTTCAAGATATAGACCCCGAATTGTTAAGTTTTAATAACGCTTTCATAGAAGTTGCTGAGAAAGTGACTCCTTCCATTGTTCAAATCAGAGTAATTTCAAGGGTCGATAGAGATGACAGCAAAAATGACCCTTTTCATTTTTTTATGCCTTTCAGAGATGATATCCCGCGAGAACGTCAAGGTTCGGGGAGTGGTGTAATAATTTCAGATGACGGATATATTCTTACCAATAACCATGTTGTTGAAAATGCTTCTCAAGTAAGTGTTGACTTGTACGATAGAACATCATATGATGCCGAAGTGGTTGGAACGGATCCACTGACCGATTTAGCCGTAATTAAAATCGATGCGGAAGATTTACCTACTGCTTATCTCGGTGATTCGGACAAGTTAAAAGTCGGTCAATGGGTTATGGCTATTGGCAATCCCTTGGCATTTACTTCAACGGTTACAGCGGGAATTGTTAGTGCATTCGGTAGAAGTTTAAATTTAATACGCGACAGCTACGGAGTAGAAAATTATATTCAAACAGATGCTGTTATTAACAGAGGCAACAGCGGCGGTGCTTTGGTTGATTTAAGCGGTGCGGTTGTGGGGATTAACAGCGCCATCGCTACTGATGGAATGTCTTCAACCTATATTGGGTATGGTTTTGCTATTCCCATCAATCTTGCAAAATCTGTTGCTCAAGATCTTATCGCAAACGGTAAGGTGAACAGAGGTTACATTGGGGTTAGAATTGAAGCCGTTGATGCCGCAACTGCAAAAGCAATTGGGTTGGATAAACCAAAAGGAGTATTGATTCAAGACATTATTGAAGACGGTGCAGCAGCCGAAGAGGATATTAAAGAAGGCGATGTCATTCTTAAGGTCGATGATGTGGAAGTCAATCAACCAAATGAATTACAAGCTTACATTGCAAGAAAAAGAGCTAACGATGATGTTGTATTGTCTCTCTTTAGAGATGGTGACACTATTGAGAGAACCATCACTTTAAAAGCAAGGGATGAAGATGAATCAACGATAAATACAAGTAACAACAAAAAAGAAGATCGTGATTTAGACAGAAAAATCGATGAACTCGAAATTGAAAGTATCGGATTGAAAATTAAGGATATGACAAGTTCACAGCTTTCCAATTATAATGTAGAACATGGTGTATTGATAACTGATGTAAAAAGATACAGCAAAGCATATGATCAAGGGCTTGGCAGAGGGTTAGTTATAACGGAACTCGATCGTAAACCGATTAATGATGTTATGGAGTTTGAAGATATTATCGAATCGAAAAAAGGGAGTGCGGTTTTATTGAAAGTTATCGATAAACAAGGTACTACTAGATTTGTCGGATTAGAAATCCCGAAATAAATTTAAACCTCCTCTACAAATACCTGAAAAGCGTCTCGTTTATTGGGACGCTTTTTTTATATTTGCATATCCATAACAACCAACAAAGAATATGATAAGATTTCTTACTGCAGGTGAATCCCACGGGAAAAGTCTTACTGCGATAATTGACGGCTTTCCTTCCAATTTGAAAATTGAAAATGAATATATCAACTATCATTTGCGCAGACGGCAAATGGGATATGGCCGTGGCGGACGAATGAAAATTGAATCGGATTCTGCTGAAATTACTGCCGGTATTCGATTTAAAAAAACTCTCGGCTCACCAATCTCGTTAATCGTAAAAAATAACGATTGGGAAAACTGGGTAGAAAAAATGTCGCCCGAATCAGACCGACCAAAAGATATTGAATACATTACCGTCCCGCGTCCCGGGCATGCCGACTTAGTAGGGGTTTCCAAATATAACTTTGATGATATTCGCAATTCGATTGAACGATCAAGCGCAAGGGAAACAGCAGCGAGAGTTGCCGCCTGCTCCATCGCACGCAAATTTTTAGAGGAGTTTGGAATTTATATCGGTAGTTATGTTGAAAGCATCGGTGATCTTTATCCTGCTGATAATTACACAGATAAATTATTTGCTAATAAACTCGAGAAAAACTTCAATGCTTGGAAACTTTCCGAGAAAGCCGATAAAAGTTCAGTGAGAGTTTTAAATAAAACTCACGAAGACAAAATTATAAAGAAAATTAAAGAAGCAAAAAAAAGAGGGGATACTCTCGGCGGTAATTTTGTTGTAGTTGCTTCCGGTGTTCCGGTCGGACTTGGAAGCTTTGTGCATTACGATAAAAAACTTGATGCAGAAATTGCATATTCCATTATGTCTATAAATGCAGTTAAAGCAGTCGAGATTGGAACCGGGTTCGGTTCGGCAGATGCCTTCGGCTCGGAATCACATGATGAAATTGTAATTAGGAATGATGAAATCTCACGAAAAACAAACAGAGCTGGCGGAATTGAAGGCGGTATTTCAACTGGGCAACCTATAATTGTTCGTGCAGCAATGAAACCTATCGCAACATTAATGTCACCTATTCAAACAATTGACTTAAACGGAATGAAATCAATAAAAGCAAGAAGAGAACGCAGTGATTTCGTGGCTGTTCCAGCTTGTGCTGTGATTGCTGAATCTATGCTTGCCTGGAGTTTGGCAAAATTCTTTTTAGAAAAATTCGGCGGTGATTCGATTGAGGAAACCAAGGATAATTATAAAACATATACTCGGAAATTGAATGACAAGCTGAAAAAGAATTTTGGTAAAAAATAATTTTTAATGTTGCTGAGTTTGAATAGCTCTTGATTTAATGAAAGTAGGAGACTATATTTAGTCTAAAAAAGGACTAACAATGAAATTAAGCGAATCTGTTAAATCTATTAGCTACTTGAAAGCAAATGCTGCTGAGTTGATCAGCAGTATAAATAAAAACCAAAATACCTTTATAATCACTCAAAACGGTGAGGCAAAAGTAGTTGTTCAAGACATAAAACTCTACGAGAAAACTCAAGAAACATTGGCAATGTTGAAATTGCTTGCTATGTCCGGTGAAGGAAGTCCCTCGGCAAAAGGAATAAAAGAAACTTTCACCGAACTTAGAAAAGAGATAAATAAAGCGGCGAAATGAAATATGAAGTAAGAATAGACCCGTTGGCACAACAAGATATGAAAGAAATATTCTTGTACGTTGCATTTAATGATTCAATAGATGCCGCCAATCAATTGATTGATAAAATTGAAGAGACTTGTTATAAATTAGAAAAACAACCTATACGAGGACATGTGCCTGAAGAACTTCGAGGTACCGGCATAAAAAAATATTTGGGAATACATTATAAACCTTACCGGATAATTTACGAAGTAAAGAAAGAAATAGTATATATCCACTCTGTACTTGACGGCAGACGAAATATTCAAGAAATCTTAAGTGAAAGAATTTTGAGATAAACTACTGGAGGTAAAGACTTTCCGCTGAGAAGTTGTCATAATTTACAAATAGAGATTTATTTTAAATAAATAGATAATAGTCTTTTGAAAGAAGCATTACTTCTAAACCCAAGAAAAACAAAAAGAGAAGTGATTGAAGATACACTTAGAGTATTAATCCGAGTAATGAGGCAGGATATAAACAAAACAATAAACAAAACCCAAAATATGGTAGTGGGGATTGCTCAAAAAATTTTTAATTAATAAAAAGAAATTATGCAACTAAACCTCCACAAATTCATATTCAGTCCCTTTATGGAAAACACATATGTTCTTTGGGATGAAGAGACAAAAGAAACTGCAATTATAGATCCCGGCTCCTACAATGAAGAAGAACGTATTGAATTAGAAAAATTTATTGAAGAGAAAAAACTGAACTTAAAATATCTCATCAACACGCATTGCCACATCGATCATATATTCGGCAATGCTTTCATAAAAGGAAAATATAATCCTAAGTTTATTGCACCTGAAGAGGATAAATTTTTGTTGGGTAATGCAGTTGAACAGGCAAAAATGTTTGCGGTTGATATGACACCTTCTCCCGAACCGGATGAATATATATTTGATGGTATGTCTATCGAACTTGGTAAAATTAAAAATGAGTTTCTTTTTACACCGGGACATACTCCGGGAGAATACTGCATTTATTTTGAAGATGATAAAATCTGTATAACTGGTGATGTATTATTTTACGAGGGAATAGGCAGAACCGACTTGTGGGGCGGGGATATGGAAACTTTACTCGATTCAATTCGAACAAGATTGTTCACTTTGCCGGATGAAGTAATAATTTATCCCGGGCACGGCGAAAAAAGCACTATAGGGCATGAAAAGAAGCATAATCCTTTTTTATTTTGACTTAATTGATTTCCGGCGGCTCAATAAATATATTGGTTTAAACAAACATTTCTTTTATGCAATTGAACACAATAGAAAAAAAATTAATTCTTAAAAATCGACTCACATTTTTATTTGTACTGCTTTTTGTTTACGTGGTACTTTTTGAATTTGTGCTGCCGGTGAACAAAATACTTCCCAAACCAAGTCTGCTTATTGAATCTATCCCGGCACTTTTCAGAGATTACAATTTTATTTCCGAAATGGCAGTAACAACATCCATTGTTTATCTCTCTCTTGCTGCCGGTTTTTTTATTGTTTGGTTAATTTCCTATCAACTTTCTAAAATGGTTCTCAAGAATATCGGGCTGTTTAACAATTTGAAATTGTTCAGAAATTTCCCGGCTTTCTTTTTTGCCGTGTTGTTTGCTTTTTGGTTCGATGATTCGATTTTTGCAGAATTGATGTTCGCAATTATTATTGCTGCTTTCTTTATTGCAATTGACTTCATCAAAGCCGCAGCTTCTGTTCCCGAGGAATATTTGAATGCCGGTAAAAGCTTACTCCACAATGATAAAGAAATTCATAAAAGCGTTATATGGAAATATTCGCTTCCTCTCCTTTTCAAAAATTTAACGAGATTGCATTATTACCTTTGGGTACTTCTTTTAATTTACGAATTCATCGGAGCAGTAAATGGATTCGGCGGTATTTATAATCTTGCGCTTGAGTATAAAGATTTTTCCGTAATTATTTTGCTTGGAATTGCTATTGCTCTTTTAATCTGGCTTGGTAATTCCATTATTAATTATCTTCAAAAGAAATTAGTTTTTTGGGAAGTCGATTAGATGAAAAGTATTTTAGAAATTAAGAACATATCGAAAGATTACAACGATGCATCAGGTTACAATGTTCATTTGCTTGAAGATGTTTCTTTTAGTCTAAGCGAAGGGACAGTAACTTCGATACTTGCACCAACCGGCTCAGGCAAATCTGCTCTACTTAAAATATTAGCGGGATTAGAAACACCAACTAACGGAACTGTTGAAATTAACTCATCAAAAAGAAAAATTGTTTACATCCCTTCAAAACCTTCGTCATTCCCTTGGTTCTCGGTAAAAGAAAATCTTTCACTTGTTGTTAAAGACGAAAATAAAATCAAAGAAATTATTGAAGCTGTCGGACTCGAAGGTTACGACAATCATTTCCCCGATAACAAAAGTTTTGGATTTAGATTAAGAATTTCTTTGGGTAGAGCAATTGCAGTTGACCCGGATATAATAATTCTCGATGAACCATTCTCAAAAGAGATGAAACCTGTTACTCTTGAACGAATGTATGAATTAATTTTATCGCTTAGAGCCAAATATGGAATTACATTTTTAATCGGTACTTCAAATTTATCGGAAAGTATTTTACTGTCTGATAAAATTTATTTGATGAAAACAAATCCCGGTAAAATAATTGAATCAATCGATATAAAATTTGATGAGGTAAGAACCACTGAATTATTACTCACATCAAAGTTCATAGATTACCGTAATAAAATTGAATCTATTTTGAAGAAAGACAAATCACAAAGTTTATCAAATATTACAGTATAAAAATGACTGAAAAAGAAAACTGGAAAAAACTCGATGAGCTAAGAGAACAAGCAAAGCTCGGCGGTGGAGAAGAAAGAATCAAAGCTCAGCATGCAAAAGGAAAACTTACCGCACGCGAAAGAATAGAATTACTTGTTGATGGAGGAACTTTCGAAGAAATAGATATGTTCGTAAAACATCGCACTTCAGGTTTCGGTTTGGATAATAAAAAATTTCCGGGTGACGGTGTTGTAACCGGTTTTGCAAAAATCAACAATAGACCGGTCGGCATTTTCAGTCAAGATTTTACTGTTTTCGGTGGTTCGCTTTCAGAAGCACATGCCGAAAAAATTTGCAAAGTAATGGACCAATGTCTTAAAATTGGTATTCCGGTAATTGGGTTAAACGATTCCGGCGGCGCGAGAATTCAAGAAGGGGTAGTCAGCCTCGGCGGTTATGCGGATATTTTTCTTAGAAATACATTAGCATCAGGTGTTGTACCGCAAATTTCGGCAATACTCGGTCCCTGCGCTGGCGGTGCCGTTTATTCTCCCGCAATAACTGATTTTGTTTTTATGGTTCAGGATACAAGCCACATGTTTGTTACGGGACCTAATGTTGTAAAAACGGTAACTCACGAAGAAGTAACATTCGAGGATTTGGGAGGCGCTTCGGCGCACGCAACAAAAAGCGGCGTTGCTCATTTTTCCTTTGAATCGGAAGTTGAAGTCTTTGAGAATATCAGAAAGCTTGTTGATTTTCTTCCTTTGAACTGGAAAGATAGAAGTCCCGAAAAAGAATTTGATTTTTCAAAAGACTTTATCGAACCGAAATTAGATAAAATAGTACCCGATAACCCGAACAAACCATACGAAATGTATGATATTATCAACCTGCTTGTTGATGATAACGAGTTTTTGGAAGTTCATAAATATTATGCACAAAATTTGATTGTAGGATTTGGAAGAATAGGAGGAATGGCAGTAGGAATTGTAGCTAATCAACCGTCCGTTCTTGCAGGAGTATTGGATATAAAAGCGTCAACCAAAGGTGCGCGGTTTGTACGATTCTGTGATGCGTTCAATATCCCTTTACTTGTTTTGGAAGACGTTCCCGGATTTTTACCGGGCACAGAGCAAGAGTGGAACGGAATTATCCGGCACGGTGCTAAGCTTCTTTTTGCTTTCTGCGAGGCAACAGTTCCTAAAGTTACGGTTATTACTCGTAAAGCATACGGTGGTGCTTACGATGTGATGAATTCAAAACATATAAGAGGTGATTTCAATTTTGCTTGGCCTACTGCAGAAATTGCTGTTATGGGTCCTAAAGGTGCAGTTGAAATTATTTTTAAAAAAGAAATTGAATCATCAGATAACCCGGAGAAAAAAATTCAAGAAAAAGTGGATGAATACAGAGAAAAATTTGCAAATCCGTTCATCGCTGCCGAAAGAGGATATGTTGACGATGTTATTAAACCGAGAGAAACACGTCAAAAACTTATAAATGCATTTCAATTATTGAAAACAAAGGTTGATAAAAACCCTCAAAAGAAACATTGCAATCTGCCGTTGTAAAGTTAAAATATTGCCTGATTGCGGCAGTCTAAAATCCTCTTAAGTTATTTAATATCAATAAATAACAGAATTCCTATCACAAATACCTTGACAATATTTGGATAAGGTGTTAATTTTCAAAAGCATTTCAAAAGAAGGAGAGTAGGTGAAATCTGCAAAAATTTTATTACTTACCATTCTATTAACATTTCTATCAGCATGCAGCGTTTTTAGTGATGTTTCAAAAACTGACGAAGGCGAGTCTGCCAAAGGTTCTAAAACCGTTGAGGCATATGTTCTTGTAAATGAATTGATGGAACAAGCTCGGCAGTATTATGTAGATGCCCTCCGTTATCAAAAACTCGGCTTCAAAAAAGAAGCTATTGATTCGTACGAAAATTCACTAAAGATTATAAATAAACTTAGTTACTACCCTGACATAGAACAGAATGAAGCCTACTATGAGTTGGAGAACTCTATCGTTGAAGATTATCAAGGTTTTATAAATACGCTTGAAGAACTACCCGAGAACGCATCGATTTATGCTTTAGAAGAATGGATGGGTAGACAAATGCCTCAGATTCAAATCACCGAAGACGAAGAAGATGAAGAGGCTCCAATTGATAATCAAACTATTATTGTCGGAGATTTCCCGCTAGATATAAACAGATATGTAGAGCAGTACATCGAATACTTTACCGGTAAGGGAAGAAAATACATGGAATCCTGGCTCAGCCGCTCAGGTAAATACTTCCCGATGATGGTGAGAATTTTTAACGAAGAACAAGTACCTACTCAATTGGTATTTTTAAGTATGATGGAAAGCGGTTTGAATCCCTCTGCAAGATCATGGGCGCGTGCTGTTGGTCTCTGGCAGTTTGTAAAAGGTACCGGAAGAATTTACGATTTGGAAACCGACTTTTACGTCGATGACAGAAGAGACCCCGAGAAAGCAACCAGAGCTGCTGCAAGACATCTTAGAGATCTTTATTATTCATTAGGTGATTGGTACCTCGCTCTTGCCGCATATAATTCCGGTGAAGGTAGAGTTAGAAGAGCAATGAGAAGAGCTGGGTCATCGGACTATTGGGAATTAAGAAGATTTTTACCTCGTGAAACAAGAAATTACGTTCCGCAATATATTGCTGTTACTTTAATTGCAAGCAGACCCGAAAACTACGGCTTCGAAAACATTGCTTACGAAAAAGAATACGATTACAAAGTATATGAGATTAATGAAGCAGTGGATTTAAAAGTTCTGGCTAAGTGTGCGGGAATTTCGGTAGATATTTTGAAAGATATGAATCCTTCACTACTGCAATATTCCACACCTCCTGCACGTGTAAGACCTTTTGAATTAAGGGTTCCGTCAAAAACCTACGATGCCTTTGTAGAAAACATCAAAACAATTCCGGAAGAAGCTAAATTACAGTATGTTATTCATACTGTTAGAAAAGGTGAAACGCTTTCGGGTATAGCTTATAAATACGGCGTTAATTTGAGCCAGCTTGCGAAAGTAAATAATATTTCAACCCGGTCCCGTATTTACCCCGGTGTTGATATGAAAATTCCTATTTCAAATATCTCAAGCGATGATATTGTTATTAACACTGATAATATGCCTGCCCTGGAGGAATCAGACCTTTATGTTTATGGCGAAGAATCTCCGTACAAAATGCAAGTCGCCGAGACAGTTGATGCAGATAAGTATCTGAAATTATACCAACAGCAGTTGAATGACACAACTACGGTTGCCGAGATTGTGATACCCGAAGGAATGGAGTTGGTTACTTATACGGTTAAAGCAGGCGATAAACTTGTAGACCTTTCGGAAATATTTGATGTACGAGTATCTGATATACGAAACTGGAATAACCTTCCTTATACAAGCACAATTGTTGTCGGACAAACACTAAACATATATGTTCCTCAAGAAAACAAAGATTTTTATGCATCTATAGATGAGCTATCAAAAACTCAAAAAACACGACTCATTTACGCTGACTCTGAAGGTTCATGGGTAAAGCATAAAATAAGAAGAGGTGAATCACTTTCCACAATTGCGTATAAATACGGTGTCTCCATAAATCAAATTAAAAGATGGAATAATTTACGAAGCAGCAGAATTGTAGCCGGCAAAACTTTGGAAATTTATGTCGGTGATGAATCCAATTTAATTGCATCAACAGGATCATCAAACAATAACTCAGGAAACGCAAATTTTTCTACATACCGAATTAAGAAAGGCGATACGTTAAGTGAAATAGCAGAAAAGTTCGGTGTAACAATTGGTGAATTAAGAAGCTGGAATAATCTCAACGGTAATAAAATAGTAGCCGGTAAAACCCTTAGAGTAAGAGGTGATGAAGCACCCACTTCTTACGGTGATAATACATCGACAGATGTCGGCAGTTTTATTAACTACACAATCAAAAAAGGTGATACAATGAGTGATATCGCCACAAAATATGGTGTAAGAAATGCCGATATTAGAAAATGGAACGGACTATCAAGCAACACAATTTATGCCGGTAAAACATTAAAGATTTATCCGAATAAAAGTACCGGTGAAAGTTCTAATCCGGAAATCACATCATCCGAAGAATTCAAATCCGGTGATCAAGAAGATAGTGTAGTTTATATTGTTAAAAAAGGCGACACACTCGGTCATATTGCCGAGAAATACAAAATTTATGCTTCGGAAATTAGAAATTGGAATAATCTAACCGGCAGCAGAATTAACATCGGTCAAGAATTAATTCTTTATCCGAACAAAACTGAGAGAGATGATTCAAAAAATGTTCAGCAAACATTTGCAAATCCTTCAGATATTTCTAAATTGCATAGAGTAAAAGAGGGAGAATCACTCTGGACCATAGCGAGAAAATACAATGTACGCGTTGGCGATATAATGAAATGGAATTCATTAACAACAGATAGAATTCGTCCCGGTGCAGAATTAAAAATAATGCACCAATAATTATAAATAGTTCTTAACAAGTCTGAAAGTCGATGCCGTTAGGGGTGTCCGCAATTATTGAGTGGACTGAGAGAATACCCTTGAACCTGATCTGGATAATGCCAGCGTAGGAAAACGGAGTGAGAATATTTCTCTCTCAAGCCGTTTTCTTTTCGAAATCGGCTTTTTTTATTTAATTAAAAATGAAAGGAGAGAGAAGATGATTAAGCAGTTTATTTTGTTGTTAGTATTCACATCAATTATTTATTCACAAACTTCAATTACCGGTAAGGTAATCAACTCGCAAACCGGTGAACCGCTTCCAAAAGCTAATGTTATTGTAATCGGAACAAATCAAGGGACGGAAACTGATACAAACGGTGAATTCACTCTGTACGGTGATTTTGATAATAACACTGTTTTTTTAATAACATATCTTGGTTTTGAAAAGAAGGAAGTTAAGTATAGTGAACTTTCACAAGCTGCAATTATTAGTTTAGTCCCTAAAGTCTTATCAAGCCAAAGTATTTTTATAAACGCAACAATAGGTAAGGAAGGATTTTCACCCATCACTTTTTCAAAAATAAGGAAAGAAGAAATTCAGGAATCATATTCCGTTCAAGACGTACCGGAATTTTTAAGTTACCTGCCGAATACAACATTTTACTCTGAAGCCGGGAATGGAATCGGTTATAACTACTTAAGCATTCGCGGATTCGGTCAGAGAAGAATCTCAATTTCCGTAAACGGAATCCCTCAAAATGATCCGGAAGACCATAATATTTACTGGCTCGATTTGCCGAATTTACTCGGCAGCACTGAATTAATTCAAGTGCAAAGAGGCGCGGGCTCTGGGGTTATTGGTTATCCCGCTGTCGGAGGTTCAATCAATATTATTACTTCAACATTTTCCGACAGACAGAAATTTGATTTGTCAACGGTTTATGGAAGCTACAACACACGAAAATACACAGCATCATTTTCAAGCGGACTTATTGATAATAAATATTCGGTCTATGCAAAACTTGGGAAAATATTGAGTTCCGGTTACCGGAATCAAAGCTGGGTTGATTTTAATTCTTATCATGTTTCTGCGGTTCGTTATGATAAAAATGTTACTACTCAAGTTAATTTTTACGGCGGACCAATATCCGATGGATTAGTTTATAACGGTCTTCCTAAATTTGCTATTGATGACAAAGATTTGAGAAAAGAAAATCTTTCTTACTGGGAAACGGACGGTAATGAATATTCTTATAAAGCATACAGACGAACCGATGAAATTGAAAACTTTTCACAACCACACTACGAGCTATTAAATGAATTTAAACTGAGCGATAACCTAACACTCAATAATGCTGTTTTTTTGGTCTTGGGTGAAGGCTTTTTCGATTATGACGGGTCTTGGGCGGATTCTTCATATTTTAGATTGACCCGTAATAACGGTTTTAATTTAACATCAAATCCGACTAATGTTTTAATCCGTGCAATGGTAGAAAATAAACAGTGGGGAATTATACCAAGACTGCAGTGGGAGCATGCCGGTGGTACATTTGTAACAGGGTTAGAATATCGAAATCATCGTTCGGTTCATTGGGGAAGTCTGCGCTACGGTGAAAATCTACCGCAAGGTATTACACAAGATTACAGGTATTACTATTATGAAGGCGGAAAAGATATCATAAACTTTTTTGTAAATGAAAACTATCAATTGAATGAGAAATTAAATATACTCGGCGAACTTCAAGTTGCCTATCATAAATATATGATTGAGAATGAAAAATATTTGAATAATGAGTTTGATATTGATGATGTTTACTTTAATCCACGTGTTGGTCTGAATTATAAATTTACACCAAACTTCAACTCATATTTTTCTTTCTCTCGCGTAACCCGTGAACCGCGACTTAAAACTTATTATGATGCGGCAGAATCAAGCGGGGGTGAAGTACCTCAGTTTGAACAAAGAAGTGACGGAAGTTATAATTTCGAAAACCCACTCGTCAAACCGGAAGTAATGAACAGTTTTGAACTCGGTTCAAATTATTCAAAAGATAACCTTAATCTTTCATTGAATATTTACTTTATGCAGTTCACGGATGAAATTGTAAAGAGCGGTCAATTAGATAGATTCGGGCAACCGATTACAGGCAATATTGAGAATACGGTTCACACAGGTGTTGAGTTTTCAGGTTCGGCAAGATTTCTCAAATATTTTGATTTGACTTTGAACGGCTCATACAGTCAAAACTATATTAAAGAAGGTAAAACATATCTTAACTATAACAATGAAGTAATTGAACTTGATCTAACTGATAATGAAATAGGCGGATTCCCGAGTACAACATTCAATGCAATTCTTAGATTTAGGTATGAGAATTTATCACTACAATTCTTTGCAAAATATGTTGGCGAATTTTATACGGATAATTATGCAGACAACTTGAAGAAATATTTAAATGAGCATCCCGGCATTATAGCTTATGATGACAATCTACTCGAGTCATATTTTATTGCTAATGTAATTGCAAATTATGAATTTGAATTGATGCCGGTATTCAAAAAAGTTAAGCTTTTTGCACAAGTAAATAATATTTTTGATAATCTTTATGCATCCTATGGTGTTGGAAAAGAATTTTTCCCGGGAGCAGAAAGGAATTATCTTGTTGGAATAACTGTAGGTTTATAATGAAGAAATGCTTAATTCTGGCTAATGGAAAACCGCCGAAAAAATCCGATATCAAATATTTGCAAAAAGCAGGTTATTCAACTTTAATTTGTGCTGATGGGGGAGCGAACACGGCTAAAAAGCTCGGGTTTGCTCCCGATTTTATTGTTGGCGATTTTGATTCCATTTCCGCAAAAACTCTAAAGTATTTTGAAAATAAATCAGTCATAAAAAAAATCTCCCGGCAAAATGATACTGATGTTGAAAAAGCATTGAAATTGGTAATTAAAAAAAAATATACCAATGCAATTTTACTGGGTGCTACAGGCAACCGGATTGACCATCTATTTTGCAATATCGGGATCATTCTAAAATTTTATCCGCACATTGATGTATCGATTTTACACGATAAAACTTTGATGAAACCTTATACCGGAAAAGTAGAATTACATACAGAAGTAAATGAAACAATTTCGCTTTACGGAATTGACGCGAAAACAAGAATCACATCAAGTGGATTAAAGTACCCGCTTAAAAATATTTCATTACCTTTTGGTAGAAGAGAAAGCACAAGCAACGTTGCCCTAAAAGATAAAGTTCAATTGAAAATTACCGGCGGAATTATTCTCCTCGTTAGAAATATTTCCGTTTTGAAAAGAAATGATTTCTTTAGACATTCTTGATATAGTTATAATTCTTTTTTTCTTCTTAATGGTTCCTGCCATTGGTTTCTATGTTTCACGCTCAAAACAGAAAAGTGAAGAAGATTACCTGCTTTCCGGTCGTAATGTAGGAATGTTTTTATTTGTTACAACTACTGTCAGTACATGGTACGGTGGTATTTTGGGCGTGGGTGAATTTAGTTACAGTTATGGTTTAGTAAGTTGGTTTACACAAGGATTACCGTATTACATCTTTGCAATCTTGTTTGCAGTATTTTTTGCAAAAAAAGTCAGAACTGCTTCACTCTTTACAATCCCCGAAAAGTTAGAGCAAACCTACGGCAGGGGAGTAAGTATTTTAGCAGCTTTAATAATTTTCTTCTTGGTTTCACCTGCACCTTATCTTTTGATGGTAGGAAGTTTATTCTCACTGATTTTTGATATTCATCTTGCATACGGAATGATAATCGGGTTAATCCTTTCATCAATTTATTTGCTGAAAGGTGGTTACACGGCTGATTTGTGGACCGATGTATTTTTATTTTTTGTAATGTTTGTTGGATTTATAATTATCGTCTTCGTTTCTGGAAATGATTACGGCGGTTATGATTTTTTGCAAAACAGTTTGCCTGAAAGCCATCTCGACTTTACCGGCGGCTTCTCGTCAATTTATCTAACCGTTTGGTTCCTTATTGCGCTGTGGACTTTTTCAGATCCCGGATTTCACCAAAGATGTTATGCAGCAAAGAACGGAAATATTGCAAAATGGGGAATAATTCTTTCCGTTGGTATTTGGATATTATTCGATTTTTTAACTACAACAACCGGACTTTTCTCTCGAGCAGTTTTAGGTGAAATTGAAAATCCTGTTTTGGCATATCCATTACTTGCCGAAGCAGTTTTATCTAAAGGATTTAAAGGAGTGTTTTACGCTGCTTTATTTGCAACAATATTTTCTACATTGAATAGTTTTTTATTTCTAAGTGCTACAACTTTCGGAAAGGATTTTGCTGCTAAATATTTTTCAAAAAAATTATCGATCATAAATTATACTCAAATTGGATTGATTGCAGCCGGGCTCGTTGGTGTAATTTTGGCTCTATTAATTCCATCCGTTATTGAATTATGGTATACAATCGGCAGTCTCTTTATTCCTTCATTAATATTTTTAATTGTTGGAAGTTATTATGAGAAGTTTGAAATCAGTAGACGAATTGCAATTGTTGAAATGATTACGGCAATAATTGTGGGGATGCTTTGGATGATTTTAAGAGATAACGAATTATTAGCATCTTCTTTTTACGAAATAGAACCGATGATTGTCGGTCTGATCTCGGCGTTTTTAATTCATATGGTTGGTATGCAAAGAAGAGGCAGACATAAATCTGCCCCTTAAAATTACGGTAATAAAATTGCTGCTGAAATAACGGTCGTCCACAAACCGTTTTTATCTCCGCGAGCTGATTGAGTAACGTTAAAGGTTTGGACAATTTGTCCCGACATTTTAAACACCTGTTCTTTTTCATTCCATGCTTCATCAGGATTGAAATCTATGCCAAGTGTAGTTGCAAGCATGGAGGCTGCTAGATCTTCGGCATAATCACCTGATGATTGGCCTGTTTGACCGTACGGATGATGTTCCGATAAATAACCGTACATTGATTTATCGGCAGGTAGAGCCACACCAATGGAAGAAGCAATTAAGCGGTTTGGTTCATTAGTTGCATTGCGCGCCATAACACAGTGTACAATTTGTCCCGGTCTTAATTCCTGCAAACCTTTTTCCACCGGAATTCTTTTACAACCTGTTGGAAATATGCTGCTTACTGTAACGATGTTATACTTTTCAATTTGAGCATCTCTCAAAGCAGATTCAAATGAAGCAAGATACTCTTTGTGTTTTCCAACACCTTTTGTAAAAAATACTCTTGTCGGTACGTACAATTCAATTCTCCTTTTTTATTTGGCTATTAATTTAAGAAATTTTCTTTTTCCAACTTTTAAAATTTGCTCACCATCAAAAACAACATCATAAGTAACATCGGTAATTTTATTACCATTTATCGAAACACCACCTTGCTGCACAAGTCTTCTTGCTTCTCCTTTTGAAGGTGCAAAATTAACATCTACAATTAACTCGATTATACTAATTGAGTTTCCTTTCTTAACAACTTTCTCGGCTATGTCATCCGGAATATCTTTTTTAATAAAAATTCTATCAAACTCTTCTTCGGCTTTCCGAGCAGCTTCTTCTGAATGATACATTGTTACCAACGTTTTTGCAAGTGCCCGCTTGATATCACGGGGATTGGTTTTCCCGTCATTCAATTTCGTTTTAACATCGGCTAATTCTTCGAGTGAAATATCTGTAGTAAGTTCATAATAAGTATAAATTAATTCATCCGGAATAGAGAGAGTTCTGCCGAAAATATCCCTTGGCGAATCATCGATACCTATATAATTATCATATGATTTGCTCATCTTTTCAACTCCATCCGTACCGACTAAAAGAGGCATTGTAATGATTGCCTGCGGTTCTAAACCAAACTCTCTTTGAATATCCCTTCCTACTAGTAAATTGAATTTTTGATCTGTACCGCCGAGTTCAATATCGCTTTCAATTGCCACCGAATCGTATGCTTGAGCAAGCGGGTATAAAATTTCATGCATACTTATCGGAATACCGTTTTTAAAGCGTTTTGTGAAATCGTCTCTTTCCAGCATACGTGCGACTGTATAACGGGAGGCAAGTCGAATAACATCTTCAAAATTCATTTTACCGAGCCAATCCGAGTTATAAACTATTTTAGTTTTTTTCGGGTCTAATATTTTTGAGGCTTGCTCCCAATATGATTTTGCATTTTCCCGTGCTTCTTCAAATGTGAGTGGTGGACGAGTGGCATTTCTTCCTGATGGATCGCCGATCATTCCGGTAAAATCACCTATAATTAAAATAGCCTGATGACCAAGCTGTTGAAATTGTGCCAACTTCCTAAGAACTACCGAATGACCGAGATGCAAATCCGGGCGAGTTGGATCACAACCAAGTTTTACTTTGAGCGGCTTATTTTCTTTTTCTGCTTTTTTAAGTTTTTCTACTACTTCTTCTTCGGGTATAATCTCGGATGTGCCTCTTTTGATTAACTCCATTTGTTGGTCGATTGGGGGAAAATTATTTTTACTCAAAATTGTAACTCCAATTAATATTTAACTTTTCTGTCTAATTCTCTTTCTGCGTCTCGTTTAGCTATATCTTGACGCTTATCATAAACTTTTTTACCCTTAGCAATTGCCAACTCTACTTTTACAATGCCGCCTTTAAAGTAAAATCGAAGTGGTATAAGAGTGTTCCCTTTTTCATTAACAGCTTTTTCCAACTTTCGTATTTCACTTTTTTTCAACAGTAGTTTTCTTTTTCTAAGCGGATCATGATTGTTTATATTGCCGTGATCATATACATTGATATGTGAATTAACCAACCATACTTCACCGTCTTTCACCTGTGCATAAGCATCGGTTAGGTTTATCTTACCCTGTCTAAGAGATTTTACCTCAGTACCCTGCAAAGCTATTCCTGTTTCAAATGATTGAAGTATAGTAAACTCATGCCGAGCTTTGCGATTTACCGTAATATTTTTTTCAGCCGGTTTTTCAGTCATTTTCTTAAAACTTCTAAATGAACTTGCTAAAATACAATTTATAGTAAAATAATGTGCTTAAAATTATTATCTGAGGAAACAAATAAATAAAAACATTATCTTTTAGCCAAAATTTTAACCAAGATTGGACTTTATGAAAAAATTCATCTCTCTTTTAACCTTAATACTTCAGTTGTTTGTTTTGCCACTTTTTGCTCAAAGTTTTTCAATCGATAAAATTGAACCGCCTAATTGGTGGAAAGGAATGAAGTGGGATACTCTTCAGATTATGCTTTATGGAGAAAATTTGGATGACGTTTCAGTTGCAATAAATACGAATGACATAAAAATTCTAAATATTCAGCAACTCGAAAATAAAGATTATTTATTTGTTGATTTGGTTATTGATGAGAATATCCAGCCTGATTCATATGAATTAAAGTTTTCTAAAGACGGCGAAGAAATTAATTACAATTATGAAATTAAAGAAAGAGAATTTGCACCCGAAGAACATCTCGGCTTTTCAAACGAGGATGTAGTTTACCTGATTTTTGTTGACCGTTTTAACAACGGTGACTCATCAAATGATACACTAAAAGTTTCGCTTGATGAGTTTAAGTACAAAGAGTTAAACGGCAGGCACGGCGGCGATTTGCAGGGAGTTATTGATAAGTTGGATTACTTAAAAGAACTTGGAATTACCGCAATCTGGCTTACTCCTACTTTGGAAAACAAAATGTATATGAGTTATCACGGTTATGCCGCAACAAATTTATATAAAATAGATGAACGGTTCGGTTCAAATGAACTATATAAAAAACTGATTAAAGAAGCGAAAGCAAAAGGTATAAAAGTAATTTACGATCACGTTGCCAACCATATCGGTATTAATCACCAATGGGTTAAAAATCTGCCTTCACCCGGTTGGATTAACGGAACTGTAGAAGATCACGAATCCGCTAATCACGATAAGCCTTCAATTGTAGACATACACAGCAACGAAAACTCTAGAAGTTTTAACGAAAAAGGCTGGTTCACGGATTATATGATAGATCTGAATCAAGCAAACCCTTTCCTGGCGAAATATATAATCCAGAATACTCTTTGGTGGATTGAATATGCCGGTATCGATGGTATAAGAGAGGATACATATCCATACGCCAATCAACGGTTTATGGCTGATTGGGCAAAAGCAATACTGAAGGAATATCCAAATTTCAATATAGTCGGTGAAATTTGGACCGGTGAGCCTGCATTCTTAGCAGGCTTCCAAAAGAAATCCAAAGTCAGAGAAAACTTTGAAACAAATCTCCCTTCACTTTTGGATTTTGGAATGCGCGACGCTTTTGCAAAATACTTGAGCGGTGAAAAAGGATTGTATGAAATTTATAAAACTTTAGCTCAAGACTATCTTTACAGCAACCCGGATAATTTGATGCCGTTCATTGATAATCACGATGTTGACAGGGGAATGTTTATTGCAAAAGGTGATTATGCCAAATTTAAAATTGCTCTTACAATTCTACTAACTTCAAGAGGTATTCCTCAAATTTTTTACGGCACGGAAATCGGGATTAATGAAGGCGGACATCACGGAAGAATTCGTAAACCGTTCCCAGGTGGATTCCCGGGTGATCAGAGAAATGCCTTTACTGAAGAAGGCAGAACTTCCGAAGAAAATGAAATCTACAAATACTTAAAAAGATTGATTGAAATAAGAAAAAAATATAAAGCATTGGCAACAGGCAAGCTTCTCCATTTTACACCTTACGATGATACTTATGTTTATTTCAAAGAATTTGATGAACAAAAAATAATGGTTGTAATTAATAACAATGATCAAGAATTTGAAGTAAATTTAAGTAGAATGAAAGAAGAACTTGGCGGTTCAGAAATGTTTATAGATTTGATGAATAATAAAAAAGTTGCTCTAAATGAAAGTGGTAATTTATTGCTGCCATCAAAAACAGCAAGAATATATTTATTAAATTAAGTAATCCAATTTATGAGATTAATATGATAGAAATTCAGAAGAAACTCTCCAACACTTTTTATGCAATCCTTGCTTTGCCCGCTACGGCAATGGGATTTGCTCTCTCTATTCAAATTGCGGCGTTAAGCTGGATTTTAAGTACTCAATACGGTTTGGAAATTCACGATGTGGGACTTGTGTGGGCTGCAGGACCAATAGCCGGGATTTTAGGCCAAGTCGTAATCGGTTTGATTAGTGATAAAGTATGGTTCTGGAAAGGAAGGCGCAGACCTTTTATTTTTATCGGAGGTTTTCTTGCAGCATTAATGTTGCTCGCATTACCCAACATCGATATAATTACGGCTTCATTGGGCTTCGAAGGAATTTTAGGTGTTGCTATTGCAGTCGCTTTAACATTGGATTTGGCAATTAATATTAGTTTCAACCCCACCCGTTCTATAATTGCAGACGTTACGCCCGAAGGTGTAGAGCGAACAAAAGGTTATGCTTGGATGCAAACAATCTCCGGGACTTTCGGTGTTCTTGCATATGTGATTGGCGCTGTATGGGATAATTATGTTTTAATTTATACGGGTGTTATTCTTGTTTTGATTCTATCGATTTTACCTCCGTTCTTTATTGAGGAACCGAGAGAATTAAAAAAATCCGAAGACGATGACCCATCAGATACCACAGGTGCCAACACATCATTTCTTGAAATTCTTAATAACATTCGTCCTCTATGGGGATTTTTGATATATGCTGTATATGCCTTAACTGCTCGTCTGCTGAGTTTTAAGATGGATAATTATTATGTGGAAATCGTCTGCTTTGCTATAACTATATTTTTTATCATCAAAGTTATACTTCAAAGTTCGGACGGCTTAGGTAAAAAGCAGAGAGGAATTGTTGGTTTTAAAAAAGTTCTTGCTGCTCATTCATTTACTTGGCTGGGTATACAGACAATGTTTGTATATATGTTTGCCTATGTTCAGTACAAAGTTTACGGTTACACAACCGGGGCAGAAATATCTTCCGATATACAAGTGGAAATGGGCAGGGTTGTATCAATTAGTTTTTTAATTTTAAATGCTGTTGGAGCAATACTTCCGGCATTCGTACTTGAGCCGATAACTCGAAAAATAGGTAGAGTTAAAACGCATGCAACTTGTATCGCTATAATGGCTTTTGGGTATGCCGGTATGTTGTTCTTCGGTTTTACACCAATTACAATCTATATTTTGATGGCAGTTCTTGGTGTTGGATGGGCAGCAACAATTAGTCTGCCTTTTGCAATTATGTCCCAAAAAGTTGATCAATCTCAGATGGGTTTGTTTATGGGATTGTTTAATTTATCCGTTGTCCTCCCGCAGCTTGTTGCAAGTTTTGGTGTTGGTCAAGCTGTAAGTGATGCTTCGGACAAAAGTTTGATTTTTATTATCAGTGCGGTTACTCTTGCAATCTCAGCGGTGTTGTGGTTTATGGTAAAAGAAGACCAAGAACCTGAAGCAGGTAAATAAATGAGGGGAAATATGATAAAGAAACTGATTTTGTTTTTGTCGTTGTTTTGTTTCAATTCACTTGTTGCACAAGAATTTTTTGTGGATTATCAAAAAATTGAGGGCAAATTAACTTCAAAGGATTTGGTAAAAGAAAATTTCGGTAGGTACGATGGATATAAAATACCTCTTAACAAAGGAGAAAGGGCATACTTTATTGTTTATGCAGAGGAGTTTAGTCCTTCACTTATTGTTGTTACACCAAATGATGAAAAATTTCAACAAGTTACACCGAGAGGTGAAGATTTTGTAACGCTTGGTTTTAAAGTGCCCGAAAGCGGTGAGTGGGTTCTGTATGTTGTAGGGGACAAAAATGCTCAAGGTGATTATGTTCTTCAATATGCTTTCGCTGATTCCGCTTCATTGTTCATTAATGATAAAGTCGAATTTTGTGTGGGATTAAATTACTTATTAGCGCACTCAACCGCTTATTTTCTATTCCCGCAAACTATTCCATCTACAAAGCCTTTATTCAAATTTTCTGATGCAGTTGATGCTTTCATAAATGGAGATGATGCATCTTACAATTCAGTTTTTTATCAAGGTGATAAAGAAAAAGATGCTCAAGAAGTATATAATTCATTAAGTAATAGAATTGGTAACTGTATACCGAAAGATTGGAAAAGAAAAAACGGGTCCGATTCGGTCAACGGAAGCGGTGTTGAAAATTATATTCAATGGAATGAGCCGATAAAAAATAATCCACGGGTTGTTAAAGTAGCATTAACAGAATTTTCAAATGCAGATTCCGAAACAGAATACATTAATAAGTATTCTGTTGATTTGGTAATTATGAGATACTAATCGAGTTTAATAATTTTAGAAACTTCGGATTTTACTTTATGAAAGATGCTTTCAACCGGAAGCATCTTTTCCTTTTCAAAACATTCTATAATTACTGCATGTTGCTGTTCAAGTCCGAACTTTGAATAAAGCTTGCGTGCGGTAGTCTGAAGTTGTTTATCTTTCTCATATTTATCAACTTCACCGTCAATATATTCTCGTTTACCTTTTCCTTCATTGTTTTTTAAAGCAAGTTCAAAAGGAAGATCAAAAATTAAATAAAGATCAGGTCTCGGTAATTCCAATACTTCGTGTTCAAGTTCTTCAATCCATTTCATTAAATCATCAGATTCGCCGGCACGTATAGACTGATATACCATCGCCGAAAGAGTATAACGGTTTAGAAGTAAAATATCCGTATTGGGATGAGTTGCAATAAAATCTTTTCTATCTTTCCACCGGTCCATTGCAAACCACAAAGCCATTGAGCGCGGATCTATATTATATTTCGAATCCTTTCCGGCAAGATGCTTGCCAATTTCAGTTCCAAAAAAAGAATCGTATACAGGATATGACCTTACATTTACTTTATAACCTTTTGCGGTCAAAGCATCTTTAAGCAGATTAATTTGAGTAGTTTTACCGGTTCCGTCGATACCTTCAAAACTTATTATTTTCATAAATCCTTGCTCTTTTATTTATTCCCATCAACATCATTAACTCTTACAACTAATAGCGCTGCAATGAACATTGAAATACCTCCCAAAACCAGGGCATAAATTGCGTGACCTTGAAAAATACTTCTTACAAAAAATCCTAAAATTGCTGCAGCAGTAATTTGGGGAATAACGATAAAGAAATTAAATATCCCCATATAAACGCCCATCTTCTTTGCCGGAAGTGAACCTGTTAATATTGCATACGGCATTGCAAGTATGGAAGCCCACGCCAAACCAATCCCCAGTTCAGAAACTATAAGTAAATCCGGGTTAGTAATAAAATAGAATGATATCAAACCGATTCCACCGCAAATTAAACTAAGAGCGTGCACCATTTTTCGTGTTGTCTTTTTTGCAAGCCAGATTATAAAGAAAGCCATTACTGCAGCGAAGCCGTTATAAACCGCCATTAAAACTCCAACCCAATCTGCTCCTTGGTTGTATGCTAATGATGTTGTATCTGTTGTGTTATAAATATGTCTCGTTACTGCTGGAGTTGTGTAAATCCACATAGCAAATAGAGCAAACCAAGAAAAGAACTGAACAAATGACAATTGAATCATCGTTTTCGGCATATGGTAAAGATCGTTCAAAATTACAACAAGACCGCTTTCTGCTTTGCCGGCTTTAGTAAAAAATCCGCTTAGTATTTGTACCAAACCAAATACGGCACCGCCGCCGAAGAAAACAAGCAATCCGTAATCCATATAAATAAAAAGCTCAAATACTAGAAAGATCAAAGTAAAAATTACGAACCAGATTACTCCGTTTTTAATTTGTCTATTTGCGGAAACAGCTTCAGCATGTTCAACTTCATCGTTGGATTTATCTTCCCTTTCAAATTCGGCAAGCTGCTCAGGCGAATATTCTTTTGTGCTGATTACAGTCCACAAAACTGCAAGAAAAAAAACCGCTCCACCAATGTAGAATGAAAATTTAACAGAGTCGGGAATTTCCCCGGAAGGAGCAGTGTTGCTTATTCCAAACCAGTTGGTCATTATATAAGGCAGTGCAGAAGCTACAACAGCGCCTGTGCCGATAAAAAAGCTTTGCATAGAAAAACCTACGGTACGCTGCTCAGAGGGGAGCATATCGCCTACAAATGCTCTAAACGGCTCCATAGAGATGTTAATCGATGCGTCCATTATCCAGAGCATTCCCGCAGCTACCCAGATAACCGGCGAGTTAGGCATTACAAATAAAGCCGCAGATGCTAAAATTGCACCGACAAGAAAAAACGGGCGTCTTCTGCCGAGCCTATTCCAAGTTTTGTCACTCATATGACCAATAATCGGCTGCACAATCAACCCGGTTACGGGAGCAGCAATCCATAGAATGGGTATGTCATCGATACTGGCGCCTAAAGTTTCAAAGATTCTAGATACGTTGGCGTTTTGTAAAGCAAAACCGAATTGAATACCGAGAAAGCCGAAACTCATATTCCAAATTTGCCAAAAACTGAGGCGGGGTCTTTTCATAGATTTACCGATATTGTGGTTACATTTTTATCAAAATTAGCTAAAAATATTTTAATGCCCAATATTTCGTAAATTTGATTCTTCTTATCATTTTGCTTATGAAATTAATTGAAATCATTAAATACATTGTTGAAAATCCTAATACCGGATTTTATTACACCCCACCTATTTATTCTTCATCAAAAAGCTATTTATTCACGGAAGTCAAAAAAGAGATTAAGTTTTTTAAGCAAGATGATTTGACAGAGTGTTTGCATAAAATCGATTCCTACTGCAAAGATGGATTAACTGGATTTGGATATATCAATTATGAGTTCGGCTATTTGCTGGAGGATAGATTAAAAAAGTTTGCACCTAACTCCGAAGAAAAACCATTGCTGCATTTTCTTTTCTGCTCGAACGATTCTATCAAAGTATACAATTCGACTAATCTCTACTTTTCACAATTAGAAGATCATATTGGAAAAGATGTTACAGATAATTTTAAAATTAATACCTCTCAAGAAGAGTATCTTCAAAATGTAGATAAAATAAAAAGATACATAGCTGAAGGGGACACTTACCAAGTTAACTACACGGTTAAAGCTGAATTTAGTATTGTCGGGTCGATTGTAGATTTATTTGCCCAATTGATTTTTTCACAATCGGCGAGCTATACCGTAATAATTAATTTCGGAGACAAGTTAATCATTTCATCTTCACCAGAACTGTTCTTTGAGATACACGATGATATTATTAAAGTTAAGCCGATGAAAGGAACAATCGACCGGGGGAAAAACATTACGGAAGATGAGAAAAAGAAAAAAGAGTTGCTCGAGAGTGAAAAAGAACGCGCTGAAAATATAATGATAGTTGACTTATTGCGAAATGATATTGGTAAAATTTGTGATTACGGTAGTGTTGAAGTAACAAACCAATATAATTTGGAAAAGTATGAATCTGTTTTTCAGTTGACATCTGAGATTAAGGGCAAGTTAAACACAAAATACATTTCTGAAATAATCACAAACCTATTCCCAAGCGGTTCAATTACCGGTGCGCCAAAACTCCGAACAATGGAAATTATAAATGAATTGGAAACCGAGAGCAGAGGAGTTTACACAGGTTTGATCGGAATGTTTTCAAAGAGTAATTCAGTTGCAAATGTTGCAATAAGAACTTTAGAAATTGATGCGGGAAAGCGATCAGGTGAATTGGGAATAGGGAGCGGGATTGTGTGGGACAGTGTACCCAAAAAGGAATGGAATGAAGTATTACTTAAATCGAAATTCTTAACAGAGCCGTTAAAATATTTTGAACTGATTGAATCGATGCTTTATGTAAACGGGAAAATATTTTTACTTGAATTTCATTTAAGAAGATTAAAAGAAGCAGCGGATTATTTTCTATTTCTTTATGATGAACAATTTATAATCTCAAAATTGGAAGATATCACTGCCAGTTTAGCTAAAAATTATTCCTATAAATTAAGATTACTGCTTTCCAAATGGGGACAAGTGAAAATCACTTTTGAACAAATAAATATCTTGAAAGGACCGGTTGATGTTGTGGTATCAAATGAGAAAATATTTTCAGAAAATCGTTTTCAATATTTCAAAACAACAAACCGAAATCTTTATGATAACGAATTGAAAAAATACAGAGATAAAGGATATTATGAAGTTTTATTTCTCAACGAAAAAGGAAACGCAGCAGAAGGAGCGATTAGTAATATATTAATCCAAACCGGGAAAGAAATGATAACACCGCCTGTTAAAGATGGAATTTTGAACGGTTGTTATCGTCAATATATTCTTACAAAAACGAACTTGAAAGAACAATCAATAACTTTAGAGCAATTAATTAATTCGGAAAAAATTATATTAATTAATTCAATTAGAAAAGAATTAGTTGTAAATAAAATATTTGATTCGACCGGCAAACTTTTAAGAGAATTTCATTAATGAAGGCAGACAAAAAAGAAACGATTAAACGAAAAAAAGATCACATCCTACTTTGTTTGAATGAAGATGTAGGCTTTTCATCTGTCACAAACGGATTTGATAAATACGAATTCGAACATTATGCAATTACCGAAGTTGATTACAATAAAATAAGCTTAAAAACAAAATTCCTAAATCTCAAAGTTAATTATCCATTTTTAATTTCTTGTATGACCGGCGGAACCAGTGAAGCGGAAAAAATAAACGAACGATTAGCAATTGCGGCAAATCAATTGAATATCCCGATCGGTGTTGGCAGCCAGCGCCAAGCTTTGGAGAGTGACGAACATTATAAATCCTACCAAACAATAAAAAAGAATGCCGGTAATGTTCCTATTTTAAGCAACATAGGAGCAGCACAAGTTGCGTCAATCAAAGATATTTCACAATATCAAAAAATTATTGATTTGGTAAATGCATCAGCATTGGTAATTCACGTCAATCCTTTACAAGAGTTAATTCAACTTAAAGGTGAGCCAAATTTCTCCGGTCTTCTAAAAAATATTTCGAAGCTGGTCAAAAATCTTGATGTTCCCGTTTTTGTGAAAGAAGTCGGCTCCGGTATAAGTAAACCAGCAGCAAAAAAATTATTAGATACAGGTATTAAAGGAATTGATGTAGCCGGAGCCGGCGGCACAAGCTGGGCACAAGTTGAACTTAAACGTAACAAAGAAGAAAACGAATACTTTAGAAACTGGGGATTACCTACGACATATTGCCTTAATCAAATTAGACCGTTAAAGAAAAAATATAAATTTACTTTAATTGCTTCCGGTGGAATTATAAACGGAATCGAAATAGCAAAAGCAATAGCCCTTGGTGCGGATTTAGCAGCATCTGCCAGACCAATTCTTCAAACGGTAATGAAAGGTGGTGTTGAAAGCGTATGCAGTCTTATTCAAAATTGGTTTGATGACGTGAAAAAAATAATGTATTTAACCGGCAGCAGCAGTTTAAAAGATCTTTCTTCTAAAAAACTTTTACGAAAATCAGAAATATATTGACGGATAAAATGACTACAAGACAAATTGAACAACTCTACAAAAGAGAAATTACAAAAGTTGAAATTAGACTTCAGTCGGTTTGTAAAAACAAAGAACCTCAGTCTTTGTACAAGCCTTGCAGTTACGCACTGGAAACCGGTGGGAAAAGACTTCGTCCTTTTTTAGTGATGTTGGCGGCTAAAGCGGTCGGAGGAAAAATTAAGGATGTATACAATGCTGCTATTGCAGTTGAAATACTTCATAATTTTACACTTATTCACGACGACATAATGGATAACGCCGATATTCGCAGAGGCAGATCTTCATTGCACAAAAAGTTTGATGAAAATACTGCAATTCTGGCAGGAGACAATTTGATGGCAATTTCTTATTTGCATCTTATAAAGGATTGCAAACAAAACGTAAATGAAATTGTAAATCATTTCACTCAAGGTATAATTGAAATTTGCGAAGGGCAGAGTTACGATAAAGATTTTGAGTTTAAAAAAAATGTGTCAATAGATCAATACCTTTTAATGATCCAAAAAAAGACCGCAGCTCTTGCCGAAATGTGCTGTTACATAGGAGCTAAAATTGTTGGTGGAACTAATTCCGAAGTCAACAATTTGGCTAAGTTCGGAAGAAATCTTGGAATGGCATTTCAGCTTCAAGATGACTTGCTCGATATCTTTGGTGATGAAAAACAGTTCGGTAAAAGCGTCGGCGGTGATTTAGTTGAAGGAAAGAAAACTTTTCTTTTTATTAAAGCACTAGAGAAAGCAAGAGGAGAAGATAAAAGGCTTCTTAAAAAGGTAATCACCAACAAAGGCATTAGAAAAAACCAAGTGCCAAAGTATAAAAGTATTTATGAAAAATTAGGTGTAATTGATGATACTAAAAAAGAAATTAGAAAATATTCCAAAATTGCTTTAAAATGTGTTGCGAAAATTAAAAATCCTGAGGCTAAGGAAATTTTAAACTGGCTTACACATAAACTTGTAGACCGAATTAATTGATGATCGAAAGAGAGGTAAAAATAATTAATAATGCCGGACTTCATACAAGACCGGCTGCAACAATTGTTAAACTTGCTGCTCAGTATAAGTCTGAGTTTTTTATTCACAAAGACGGATTGCATATAAACGGTAAAAGCATTATTGGAGTTATGACCCTGGCAGCTGAAAAAGGTTCGACTCTAAAACTTACTTTTGACGGACCCGATGAAGAAGATGCAGCTAATGAAATAGTTGCTTATTTTGAAAGAGGATTTGACGAGTTATAAATATGAGTGGAAATAGATCAAATATTTTCAAAGGAATTGCCGCCGCACCCGGTATTACGGTTGCTAAGGCTTATCTTTTTAAAAAAGAAAAAGAAACAATCAGCAGTGCTGATATCGAAAATGTTGAAGAAGCCTTAAATACTCTTGATGAAGCTCTTGAGAAATCCAAGAAAGAGTTGAACAAAGTTTTTGGTTTGGCAATTGATAAACTTGGCGAAAAACGTGCGGCAATTTTTGAAGCACAAATTATGATTCTCGATGATCCGGTTTTAATTAGTACCATCAAAAAAAGAATCAAAGAAGAGAAAAAAGCTCCAGAGTATATCGTTAATGATGAGATCTCAAAATACCAAGCGATGATGGACCAACTGAACGAACCTTATATGAAGGAACGTTCGCACGATATCGAAGATATTAAGAATAGAATAATTAGAAATATCAAAAAGAAAAAATGGCAGTCGCGCATTACAAGTGATGTAATTGTTGTAACAGATAACTTAACACCGGCTGATACGGTTTTATTTTCACGCGTAAATGTTAAAGGGTACGTAACTAATTTCGGGGGTTTAACTTCACATGCCGCTATTGTAGCTCGTTCGCTTCACATTCCTGCAGTAGTTGGGTTGCACGATGCAACTGCGAAAATTTCTGACGATGATTTAATTGTTGTTGACGGTTACCGCGGGGAAGTGATTATCAATCCAACCGAAGAACAACTTAAATTTTACAAAGAACGAATCAGAAGTCTAAATCTATACGATAAAGAACTCGCCGAGCTAAGAAATCTACCTGCCGAAACACTTGACGGCAGAAAAATAACTCTTTTAGCCAACTTAGATATTTCCGAAGAAATTGATCTGATAGTTCGTAACGGAGCAAGCGGAATTGGTTTGGTTAGAACGGAGCAACTTTTTGAAGAGTTAGATCAATTCCCTACAGAAGAAGAACAAGTTAAGTGGTATAACCAAATTTCGGAAAAAATTTATCCAAACTTTGCGATTATAAGAACACTCGATATCGGCGGTGATAAAATATTACCTGTTGATGTTAAGGAAGCAAATCCGTTTTTGGGATGGAGAGGAATTAGATTTTTACTCGACAATAAACAACTCTTCAAGACTCAGCTTCGTGCAATATTAAGAGCAAGTTCGCATAAAAACATCAAATTAATGCTGCCTATGATTGCTTCGATTGCTGAAGTTAGGCAATCAAAAGAGATTCTTGAAGAGTGCAAGGCAGAACTAAGAAATGAGGGATACCAATTCGATAATAATATTGAATTGGGGATAATGATTGAAATTCCTTCGGCTGCCGTCCTTGCTCACGAGTTCGCAAAAGAGGTCTCTTTTTTCTCAATCGGTACTAATGATTTAATTCAATATTTACTTGCAGTTGATAGAGGAAACGAAATTGTTTCCGGTTTATATCAAGAGTTTCACCCTTCGGTTGTAAGAACAATAGATTTTATCATAAAGGAAGGAAAACAAAACAACGTATTTGTTAGCATCTGCGGAGAGATGGCTTCAGACCCGATAGCTATTCCGCTTTTAATTGGTTTGGGATTAGATTCGCTAAGTGTTTCCCCCGCATTAATTCCGGTTACAAAACAAATCATTCGTAATATAACTTATCAAGAAACCCGAAGAATTGTTCAAAAATGTTTAGAAGTTGCAACTGAACAAGAAATTAAACAAATATTATCAGACTATTTCGACAAAGAAGTTAAAAAGCATTTGAAGAGCTTTTTTGTGACTAATTAGGCATCAATTTTTACATTGAAGCCTGAAATGAGATTTGTATCTTAAAGAAAATTAAATTAATAAATCTGTTTTATACATTGATAAAACAAACCATTTTCTTAATTCCATTATTATTATTTACGGTTAATACAATAACTGCCCAATTCTTTTTTTTCGGAAGGAATAAAGTTACTTATGAGGATTTCGATTGGAAAATTTTGAAAACCGATCACTTCGATATTTATTACAGCGGAGATTTTCTTGAAATTGCTGAAATTGGTGCAGAATATGCTGAGGAAGCCTTTGATGAATACAAAGTAAAATTCAACGATATAATCACAAGAAGAATTCCTCTTGTTTTTTATAATACCCACATTCATTTTCAGCAGACAAACATTTCACCGAATTTTATCCCCGAAGGTGTAGGCGGTTTTTTTGAATTTTTAAAAGGTAGAGTTGTAATTCCTTATATGGGTTCCCTCGATCAGTTTAAGCACGTAATAAGACATGAGCTTGTTCACGTTTTTATGACACAGAAACTTTATAACATCCAAAAAGATAGAAGAACAACTAATATGAGAATGCCCCCGTTGTGGTTTGTTGAAGGGCTCGCGGAATATTGGTCGTATAACTGGGATACTCAGGCAGAAATGATTTTAAGAGATGCCGTGTTAAATGATATTTTTATTCCATTGAAAGATATGATAAAAATTCAAGGAACTTTTTTAATGTATAAAGAAGGGCAGAATTTATTGATGTTCATATCAGAAGAATACGGTGAAGATAAAATTTTATTAATGCTGGAAAACATTTGGCGATTCTCAAAATTTAAAGATGTAATAGAGTATACACTCGGTGAAACGATTGATGAGATCGACGATAAGTGGTCGTTTTCTCTGAAACAAAAATATTTTCCTCTGTACTCTAATAAATTTCCACATACTGTTAAATCAGAAAAAATAACAAATGAAGGATTTAATTTTTCTCCCGCGGTTTATCAAACAGAAGATAGAAAGGAAATATACTTTGTTGGCAATCACGATGGATACTCTTCGGTTTATAAAATTAAATATGACGAAGAAACAGAAAGATGGTCCGATGCAATAAAAGTAGTGCAAGGAGAAAAAGAAGAAATATTCGAAGCATTCCATTTATTGCAATTATCACTAACAGCATCCAAAGACGGCAGGATTGCATTTGTAACAAAAGCCGGCGGTACAGATGCAATTCATATTTATTCTGTTAAAGAAAACGAAGTCGTTAAAACCTACAAGTGGGAAAATATTGTATCGATAGAATCACCTTCCTTTTCAAACGATGATAAAAAAATTGTATTCAATGCAACCGATGAAAAAGGTTACAGCGACATTTTTATCTTTAACTTAGAAGACGAAACTGTTCAAAGGTTAACAAACGATTATTACGATGATATTGACCCGGTATTTTCCAAAGGTGATACTTCAATTGTTTTTGCATCAGATAGAACCGAAGGCTTTTTTAAAAGAAGTTCAAATCTCTTTGAGATAGATTTAACTACATACGAAATAAAATATCTCACCTACGTTAACGCAAATATTAAAACTCCACATTTTACACCGGATTTTTCCGAGCTTTATTTTACATCCGATTACGACGGCACATTTAATATTTGGAAACTTGAAACCGATGGTGATAAACCAACCGGCATGTCACAACACTCACATTTTGTTACTAGCGTTTATGATTTCGATTTTTTGACGAACTCGGAAGTTATTACGTCAGCTTTCCAAAAATTTTCTCTACAGTTTTATCAATATAATTTAATGGACGTTCCGGATTCAACAAAAAAATATGTAGACTTTAATTTTGCTCTCCGTGATAATCCTTGGATCGCTGAAAAAATAAACCTCGAATCCGAATTCAAAGAAGTAAAGTATGAAAAAGATTATGCGCTTGATTATGCAGTAGGCCAATTTGCTGCAGGACCAAATTACGGCGACCGTGCTGGGGCTCTTATGACTTTAAGCGATATGTTGGGTGATGATAAATACTATTTCCTCTTTTATAATTCTGGAGAAATTAACCAAGACATCTTTAGAAACATAAATGTCTCTCTCACTCGTATTTATATGGGTGAGAGAACCAACTACGGTTATGGAGTTTTTCATTACAGCGGTCCAAGATATGATATTCGTGTTTCGGATGATAGATTTTATGAACGAGTTTACGGTGGATTTTTGAGTTTAATTTACCCTATTTCATTTTTCAAAAGACTGGAAGTCAGCGTTAGTCTTGCCAATTCAGATAGGGAATTGCTCCCCGGTGTTTACGGTAGAAAATCACTTCAACTTACAAATTATGTTTCCTTTGTACACGATAACTCATTATGGGGTCCTTCCGGCCCTTTAGACGGTTCTCGTTACCGATTTTTATTGAGTTACACAAGCGACATAAAATACAGTAATACCAACTACTTCAGTGCTGTGATGGATTACCGGCATTATCTTCGACTTGGTTTGAGAAGTTCATTAGCATTTAGAGGTTCTATTTATTACAATGAAGGAAAAGATGCCAACAGATATATTGCCGGTGGCAGTTGGGATTTACGAGGCTGGCCGAGATGGGGAATTAGAGGTGAAAAGTTATGGATTTCTTCAGTTGAATTCCGTTATCCACTCATAGATGAACTTGCAATTAAATTTCCGTTTTTTGGTATAAGTTTCTCTCAACTTAGAGGCGCATTATTTTTTGATGCCGGAAGTGCTTGGGATGATGAGTATAAAGAAACTCTTGGTTCTATTGGATTTGGGTTGCGTTTTAATTTGTTCGGAATTATTGTATTTCGATATGACATTGGGAAAAAGATTGAACAGAATTTTACAAAGTTCCAAGAAAAACTTTTTTATCAATTCTTTTTCGGTTGGGATTTTTAGTGAAAAAGACTTTTTACATATTATTTTTTCTGATTTTCGCAAGCTGTACAAAACAACCTCATATAAAAGATTATCCCTATAAGCCGCCTTCGATTCCAATGTTTGGGCAAATATCGGAACGCAATTTTTATTATCCTTTTTTATTATGTGATTCGCTCGAGTTGAAATGGAACGAATCATCACACGGCAGCTTTTCAAATAATTCTGTTGTAATAGAAGAGGATTACATTTTTGTATCCGATTTAGCAGGAAATATTTTTTGCTACAACGCTGATACTGCTAAAGTTGTTGGTGCCGATAAAGCCTCCGGTGAAATAGCCGTTGCTCCTTTACTTAATAGTGGATTTGTTTATTATGTAATTACCGTCAACGATGAATCCTATTCAAAACTTATAAGCTATAACATACGAGAAGGTGAAAGGAAAAAAGAAATCGAAATCCCCGGAAGAGTGGGTAATGAGATGATAATTTTTGACAATTCTTTTTTCTTTGTTACCGATGAAGGCATTGCGTATATGTACGATTTTTATCTACGAAAGAAATGGGAAGTTAAACTGAAACAGAGAGTTTACTCATCACCGGCTGCTTCAAAAGAAAAAATATTAATTGCAACAAATAAGGGCAACTTAATTTGTCTTGATGAAAAATCCGGTAAGCAAATTTATTCACAAAAATTAAGTAGTGGATTTGAATCCGCTATTGTAATTGACCGAGAGACTGGATTTATTGGTGATGACAAAGGAAATTTAATTGCATTTGATATTGAGGACGGTTCAGAAAAATGGCGTGCCGAAACCGGTGCTAAAATTAAAGCTCCTGCGGTACACAACGGTCAAAAAATTTATGCCGCAAATCTTGCCGGTTCGATTTATTGTTTTGAAATTGAAAGCGGTAAGAAAAAATGGAGTTTTAATTCAGAAGGAATATTTAATGCACCTGCAGCCTTGTTTAATAATGTTTTGGTTCAACCGGATTTAAACAGAAAATTATTATTTATCAATCCGCAAAGCGGTGAAATTATTAGAACGATGGAGTTCGATGGAAGAGTAAAATTACATCCCGTTTACTTTAATAAAACACTTTACGTGGGTGTAGATAGAGGTGAACTTTACGCATATAAATGTGTCGATTAATTTTTTATGAGAATAAACATTTTACAAATAGTTATACTCGTTTTTGCTCTATCTTTGAGTGCACAGGAGAAATGCTCATCAAGAGTTTCAATTATAACAAATTCTGACTCTGCAATTATTTTTTTGAACGAAGAACAAATCGGAATTGGTGAAGCAGATACCAATCTTCAATTGGGCAATTATGAAATCGTGATAATGCAATCTCTGCAAAAATGGGGAAGTGATGTAATTACCGATTCAATAAAAATAGAAGATTGTGATTCTGCAATTGCATTAGAATATAATTTTGAAAACAAAACCATACTATCATCATCGCCGGATGCATCAGTTTTTTATGGTGATTCACTTTTAGGTTACACACCTATAATTATTCCGCTTAAATATCATAGTGTTTCATTGGAAAGAAAAGATTACGCATCGAAGAAGATTTCACTTTTATCAAAACCGATTCAACAAAATATAGAATTGGAGTATCTTGGAAGTGGTAAGAAAAAACCGTTTATAAAATCGGCATTATTTAAAGTGCTGGTCGGTAGCGCATTGGCCTTGGGTGCAACTGCGGCATATCTCAAATTAGAAGCCGATAAAAAATTCGATAAATATATTGAAACGCGAAACCGGAATTACTTAGATGAAACCGATAGATTTGATATTTACAGCGGAATAGCTTTTACTGCGCTGCAAATTAATTTCGGTGCGCTGTTATATTTCTTTTTAACGGAATAAATTTAATGAGCATCCAACCAATTATCACCGATTCCGGTATCCACAACTACTGGCACGTTCAACGGCAGTGCGGTTTCCATTAAATCTTTCACAAGTTTTAATAAATCATCAACTTCATCTTTATGAGCATCAAACAGAAGTTCGTCGTGTACTTGTAAAACCATTTTAGAAGAGAATTTTTTCTTCGCCAATTCTTTATGGATATTTATCATAGCAAGTTTAATCATATCTGCAGCGGTACCTTGAATCGGCATATTTATCGCGACTCTTTCTTCAAATTGTTTAACAACTCTATTATTGCTGTTAATATTTCGCAAATATCTTCGTCTACCTAAAAGTGTTTCTGCGTAACCCTTTTCCTGCGCAAATTTGATGGAATCATCCATAAACTTTTTGACATTTTTAAATGTTCCGAAGTAAGTATCAATAATTTCTTTAGCGTGTGTTTGGGTTATACCCAGCCGGCTTTTCAAACCAAAGGGACCTATACCGTATAGTATTCCGAAGTTCACTTCTTTGGCTTTGCGCCGCATATCATCGGTTACATCTTTGGGATCAACCATAAAAACAAGCGCTGCTGTTCTTCGGTGAATGTCTTCATTATTTTTGAAAGCCTTAATTAGGTTTTCATCGTTGCAGATGCTTGCCATTATACGTAATTCAATTTGGTTGTAATCTGCGCTTAAAATAACATGATCCTTATCTCGCGGAATAAAAGCTTTTCGAATCTCTTTGCCAAGTTCTGTCCTGATTGGGATGTTCTGCAAATTTGGGTCTAAACTTGAGAGTCTGCCCGTTGAAGCAACGGTTTGATTAAATGTTGTATGAATACGACCGGTATTTTTATTAATCAATTTAGGAAGTGAATCAGCATAGGTAGACTTAAGTTTTGAAACTTGTCGATAATCCAAAATAATATCTATGATCTCGTGTTCACCCTTTAGTGATTCGAGGGAACGTGCATCGGTTGAGAAACCGGTTTTCGTTTTTTTTGTTTTTGTAAGTTTAAGTTTCTCGAATAAGACTTTTTGAAGCTGCTGTGTTGAGTTTACATTAAACTGTTCACCGGCAAGCTCATAAATTTTATTTGTGTAATTATCTAATAATATTTCCAAATCTTTGCTGAATTGATTAAGGCTTTGTACGTCAATTTTTATACCTGCTCTTTCCATATCTTCTAAGACACTTACAAGAGGGAATTCAATTTCGTAGGCAACTTTTTCCAATCCTTCTTTCTTTAATTCTTTTTTAAATAATTCATACAGACGAAAAGTAATATCTGCATCTTCGCATGCATAATCCGATAGCCTTTGCAAGTCAGCTTCAAATATTTTCTCGGCTGATTTTTTACTACCGATTAAATCGGAAATTGGGATAGGGGAGTAATTAAGATATTTTTGTGAAAGCTCATCCATTCCATGTTTTTGATCCGGGTCTAGAACATAACTTGCAAGCATTGTATCAAAGTAGAAATTTTTTACTTCTACGCCATAAGTACGAAGTACGCCTATATCATATTTACCGTTTTGACAGACTTTCTTAACCTTTACGTTTTCAAAAACCGGTTTGAATATTTTTATAAAATCGTCAACATCTATTCTATCGGAAAGATCTGTTTTAAATAGTTCAGTTGATTCAGATGCGGGATTTGTCGGGACGAAATAAGCCTCGCCTTTTTTCACTGCAAATGCACAGCCGGCAAGATTAATGTTAAGTACGTCAAGCGAATCTGTCTCTGTGTCGAAAACCAATACATCTGCATTGCTCAAATCATCTGCTATTTTTTTTGCATCTTTTATAGTATTGATTAAATGATAATTAACTTTTTTCTTGTCGAAGTTATTTGTGTCATCGGTCGTCAATTCTTCAAAATTTTCCGGGACGAATTCTTCGACTTTTTTACCGAATAATTTTACAAGTTTCCCGCCGAATGATTTGAATTCGAGTTCAACAAATAATTTGGTCAAAGCATCATAGTCAGGCTCACAAAATTTTGCATCTTCTAAATTGAAATCGAAATCCACATCGGTAACAATTGTAGCCAGTTCTTTCGATAAAAATGCGTTTGCTTTGCCTTGTTCAAGTTTCTTTTTTACTCCGGCTTTTTCAATTTGGTCTATATTCTTGTAAATGTTTTCAATACTTCCGAATTGTTCAATCAATGGTTGAGCGGTTTTAGGACCTATTCCGGCAACTCCCGGTATATCATCACTCGAATCACCAACCAGCGCAAGAAAGTCTATCATCTGATGAGGTTCAAAACCGTAATCTTCTTTAACTTTCTTTTTATCTATAATAACAATCTCATCAGTTGATTTACCCGGTTTAATTATTTTGACATCATCGGTAATTAGTTGTACATAATCTTTATCCGGAGTAATTGCATAGGAAAGAAGACCTTTCTCGGTAGCTTTTTTAACTGCAGTTCCAATTATATCATCCGCTTCAAATCCCGGTTTAATATACAAGGGAATTTTGAATGCTTCTATTACTTCGCGAATTCTTTTAATCTGCGGTACCATGTCTTCCGGCATTTCTTCACGCGTTGATTTGTACTTTTCATATTTTTCGTGACGGAATGTTTTCTCTTTTGAATCTGTTGCAACTGCTATATAATCAGGACGAGTATCTTCTATGATTTTGAAGATTTGATTTAGAAAACCGTATACCGCCGAAGTCGGTTCGCCGGTTTTAGTTTTCAAAGGCCGGTTAATAAAAGCGAAGTAAGCTTTATAAGCTAATGCCATTGCATCGATTATTACGAAGGTTTTCTTTTTTGCCATATTATTTGTAATCTCAAAAATGTTTGTTAGCTTAATTATTATTTTTGAATATACTTAAATCAGATTTCATTTACTAAAATGAAGATTAAAACGAGAATAAAAATAATTATGTCACTATTATCGGTTTTACTGATTACAATTAATGCCCGGCAAGATACCATTTATGTGGCTTCATGGAATGTTGAAAATTTGTTCGATAACGTAGATGATCCGAAGAAAAATGATGAAGAATTTACGGCAGCCGGGCGAAAAGAATGGACTGATAATCGCATCTATAATAAAATGTCGAACCTGGCTTCCGTAATAAAGTATATGAATAAAGGTCAAGGTCCAGACCTAATCGGTTTTATGGAAGTTGAACATAAATCCCTTCTTGAAAAAATTGCAGTTATTTTTTTTAAGGAAAGGAGTTATAAAGTTATTGGATTTGAATCACCCGATTCGCGTGGGATTGATAACTATATTATGTACGATTCAGATAAATTGGAATTAATTGAACACAATAAAATTACAGTGAAATTTTACAATAAAAATTATGTAACTCGTGATATTCTACACGGCTCTTTCAATTTTGAAGGTGAACAAATTGATATGTTTGTAAATCACTGGCCATCAAGAAGAGGAGGTGAGGAGCGGTCTCAAACACGGCGCATTACAGCCGCTTCAACACTTAAAAGATATCTTGACTCTTTGGCAATTGTAAGAAATTATCCGAATTTTATTATTGTTGGTGATTTCAATGACGAGCCGGACAATTATTCATTGGAAACAATTTTATCAGCCGGTAAAATAGATGATAAAAACAAATTTCTATATAATCTTGCTTGGGATAAATTTGAAGACGGCTCCGGCACTCATCATTACGGCAAAGAATTTAATATGCTCGACCAAATTATCATTTCAAAATTTCTTGTCGATGCAATAGGTATAGATTATATAAATGATTCATTTGAAATTATTCGTGATGATTTCTTTATTTTTACTGAAGGGAAAAATAAAAATGCAATTATACCTACATTTGCAGGCAGGTATGTTGGAGGTTATGCAGATCATTTACCGGTTGCAGCAAAATTTCACATTATAAAATGAGCTTGTTATGAAAAAAATACTAATGATATTCGGTGCCGGTGGTGCACTTGGCAGTGGTTGCACTAAAGTCCTCACACAAAAGGATTATAACAAAATATATTTGTTCGATTCGAAAACAATACAAACACCCGGTGATAAAGTTGAATTTATTCAAACAAGTGATTTGTCCGATGAGGAAAATGTAATCTCGGTTTTTAATAAAATCGATTTTAACAAAAAAGCGCGCTATTATTTATTCAGCACAATAGGCGGTTTTGCCGGTGGAAATGATATTTCCGAAACAGGTTTAGATGAATTCCAAAAAATGTTAACACTGAACTTGAATATATCCTTTCTGATTGCCAAACATTTTGTTAAGTTTGTAAATAGTTCTTCAGGGGGGTCGATTTGTTTTACAAGCGCAATGACATCTTTATCTCCTGCGGTAAATAAATTAGCTTATGGGTTATCTAAAAACGGACTGAACTACTTAGTGAAGACACTCGCAAAAGAAAATCGGAAAAATAATATTAGTGCAAATGCAATTGCACCATTGGTTTTAGATACACCGGCAAACAGAGAATGGGTAGAAGATTTATCAATTATTGTTAAACCGGAGGATATTGGCGAGCTAATTTATGCTATTTTTGAAAACAGCCGTATTATTTCCGGAAATATTATTGAATTACCGGGTACATTAAATTGATAATAAGAGACATTGGAGTTGCAAAATAATTTATTGACTTTTTTTCACTAAAACCTTAATGTTATAGCACTATTTTTTACTAATAAAGCAGAAAAAACCAACAAACAAATAAATAATTTCGGAGGTTAGCTCACATGCAATTTTCAGAGATTTTAGGATTCGCATCCTATGTGATTGCACAAGTTGAAGATACCGGCGTTCTCACTTACTTACAACAGAAGTTTGTTGAAGGTGGTGGGTTCATGTGGCCTATTTTAGGCTGTTTAGTTTTAGGTCTGGGATTTTCATTTGAAAGAATTTGGACACTTTCACGCGCAAGTATGAATACTAAGAAATTTATTGTACAAGTAAAAGATGCACTTCAAAAGGGCGGTGTACAAGAAGCAATGAAAGTTTGCGAAAATACCCGCGGTTCAATTGCATCGGTTTTTCACGCCGGTCTTTTAAGAGCTGACGAAGGAATAGAAGCTGCCGAAAAAGCTATTATGGCTTATGGTGCTATCGAAATGGGATTCTTGGAAAGAGGTCTCATTTGGATTTCTACCTTTATCACAATTGCTCCTATGCTTGGATTTACCGGTACGGTTCAAGGTATGATTGAAGCTTTCGATGCTATTAAAGAAGCTGCTCAATTATCACCTGCTGTTGTTGCCGGCGGTATTTCTGTTGCATTGTTAACTACTTTGTTCGGTCTTGTAGTTGCTATTATTCTTCAAGTATTTTACAACTACTTTGTTGCCAAAATCGATAAGCTGGTAGCAGACATGGAAGAAAGCTCAATCGAATTGATTGACGCACTTTATGAAATGCAGAAGAAATAAAAAACGGTAAACTACTATGGTAAAAATTAAAAAAAGAAAGAAAGAAGGAGCTGAAATCCCTACAAGTTCTCTGGCGGATATAGCTTTCCTGCTATTGCTCTTCTTCCTTGTATCTACCAATATTGATGTTGATACCGGTATTGGTCTTGTTCTTCCGGAATATGTTCCGCCCGAAGAACAAGAGTTTGTTCCTATCTCTAAAGAGCGTATGGCTGCTTTATTAATTAATGAAAATGGTGACGTTCTTTTAGATGGTAATATTATTGCAATACCTCAAATTAAAGATAACCTAAAAGAGAGAATTACAAGCAAAATTGAATTACCTAGTAATAAGAAATTGGTTGTATCGGTTAAAACCGACAGAAAAACGGTTTATAATTTATACATCCAAGCGCTTGACCAGGTTAAAGGTGCTTTCTTTGAAGTTAGGGAAGAGTATGCCGGAGCAAAATACGGTAAATCCGTTGATGAATTGACCCCGGAAGAGCTTGAAGATGTACAAAGTAAAATTCCAATTATTATTTCGATTGCTGAGCCTGAAAGGGTTTAAAAGAATTAATTTAAGGAAACATCATGAAATTTGAAAAGAAAAGAGCTTCCACAAAACAAGAAATCCCAACGGCTTCGCTTCCGGATATTGTGTTTATGCTTCTCTTATTTTTTATGGTTTCTACCCAACTAAGAGAGGTTGATGTTCTTGTTCAGTTTCAGCTGCCGGAAGCAGAGAATATTGAAAAAATAGAGAATAAAAGATTGGTGTCTTACGTTTGGGTTGGCAAGGATGAGCGAATTCAGATTAACGACAGTATAGTTAAGAAGAATGAAATTCGTGATATTATGTATAGAAAAAGAGTTGAATTGCCGAACGTTATTGTATCATTTAGAGTTGATAAAAATGCCAATATGGGTGTTGTAACGGATATTCAACAGGAACTTAGAAAAGCAGATGCCCGACGTATTAATTATTCTTCACTTTTGAAAAGATAATTCTTTATTAAAACATTATTTTTGAGGCAGGCTGTTTTTTATAGCCTGCCTTTTTTTTTATGAGGTATAAAATGGGACTAAAAGAAAAAATTAATTCCGATCTAAAAGATGCAATGAAATCAGGGGATAAAGTTCGCTTAACAACAATCCGTTCATTACGCGCTCTTATTTTAGAGTTCGAAAAAAGTGGTAAAGATAAAGAACTTACTCCCGAAGATGAGATAAATCTTTTAAGCGGTGCGGCTAAAAAACGAAAAGATTCAATTGAACAATACAGAAATGCAAATAGGGAAGACCTCGCAGCTAAAGAAGAAGAGGAATTAAAAATTATTCAAGAATATCTTCCGAAACAATTAAGCGAAGAAGATGTTTTAAATGAAGTTAAAAAACTTGCCGCAGAAATTGGCGCAACTACTAAGCAGGACTTCGCAAAACTAATGCCTCTTGCAATCAAAACGCTTAAAGGTAAAGCTGACGGAAAACTTATTAAAGAAACCGTAGAAAAGGTGCTTAGTTAAATTGAACTACGTTGATTACACAATTATAGCATTTATTGTAATCGGTTTTTTACTGGGATATAAGGACGGCTTGGTACGAAAAGTAATCGGCGTGCTTGGTTTATTGATCGGAGTAGTTCTTGCATTTGAATTTTCATCTTCCGTTTCTAAAATCCTTCTTCCCATTTTTGATTATGAAGTTTACCTCGCTGAAATTGTTGCCGGCATTTTAATCTTTCTTGTAGTTATTTTAATTGCATCAATCATAAAGAGAATTGTTCACCCGGTCGATAAGGTTAATCGTTTTCTTAATCAATTGCTTGGCGGATTTTCAGGCACTCTTCAGATGATCTTTTTTATAAGCGGATTTTTATTATTCTTAAATATATTTAAATACCCAAATGATACTGTGCGAGATAAGTCTATGTTATATCATAAAGTTTATAGCGTAATCCCCACAACAATTGATTTAATAATAGGCGATAGTTCAAAAGCGGGCGATTTTATAAAAGAAATAATTGAAAAAAAAGACTCAATAAATTTAGAAGAAATCGAAATTGATTCGACTATAGTTGACTAAAATGACCTCACCAAAATCAATCGAAAAATTAGAATTCAAAAAAGTACTTGAACACATTTCCGGTTATACCTTCACCGAACTCGGTAAAAAAAGCGTATTGGAAATTATTCCCTTTGATAATGCCAAAGATGCTGAATTTGAAGGACAGTTAGTCAGCGAAGCTAAAGATGTTCTTATTAGAAACGATTTACCGCCGTTTGAATATTTACCGGATATAGAGGAAGTTTTATCCAGGGCAAAGGTAGAAGGTGCGTTTCTTCAGACAAAAGATATTTTAGAAATTCTTAAATTGGCGAAAATTTCTCGAGGCTTATTTTCTTTCTTCAAAGAAAAAGAATATGCTCCCAATCTAATTAATCTAACAAACAATTTGTTTGTAGATAAAGTTTTTGAACATTATTTCACTAATGTATTCACCGACAATGGTGAAATAAGAGATAATGCTTCACAAAAATTAAGTGAAATTAGAAAAGATATTAATGAAAAAAGTAACCAGCTTCGGAAACTTGTTAATACAATTTTAAAAAGATACAGTGATGCATATCTTGTGCAGGAAGAATATATAACTCTCCGTGAAGGCCGGATTGTTATTCCAGTAAAAGCAGAGCATAAGAGGCACGTTAAAGGCTTCATTCATTCTGAGTCACAAACCGGTCAGACGGTTTACATTGAGCCGGAAGAAACACTTGAACTAAACAATGAAATTCTATCTCTCAAGTTTGCTGAGCAAAGAGAGATTGAAAAAATCTTAAGAAATCTTACGGTAAAAATCTCAGAGTATTCCGCTCAGTTAAAAGAAAGTTTAAAAATTGTTACCAAACTTGACCAAATATTCAGTAAAGCACGCTATTCAATTGAAATTATTGGTGCATTCCCGACTCTAAACAACAATAAACCGTTTCATATTATTGACGGAAGACATCCACAATTATTATTAAAATTCGGTAGGGATAGAACCATACCGTTAAATATGAAAATGGAAAATGAAAACGTTGTTTTAATTACAGGGCCCAATGCTGGCGGAAAGACAGTTGTTCTTAAAACTATTGGTTTGTTATCTCTTATGGTTGCTTCAGGTTTACATATTCCTGCTGATCCGGATTCCAACATTCACTTTTTTAAAAACATTTTAATTGATATGGGCGATGAGCAATCTATAGAAAATGATTTGAGTACATTCAGCTCTCATCTGTCGAATATAAATTCCATACTTAATCAATCCGATGAAAAAACTTTAGTACTCTTAGATGAAATTGGAACCGGTACAGACCCGGTTGAAGGCGCAGCACTAGCAATTGCGATTTTAATACAATTGCAAAAACAAAAAGCATGTGTATTTGCAACAACTCATCACGGTTCAGTGAAAATTGCTGCTAATAACTTAGAAGGGTTTCAAAACTCCTCAATGGAATTTGATAAAGATAATTTACAACCGACGTACAGATTTACTCAGGGTCTTCCTGGATCAAGTTATGCTTTCGAAATTGCAGAGCGAATCGGTTTCGAAAAATCTTTTATTCAACTTGCTTCAAATTATTTGGATAGTGATAAAACTAAAATCGAACAGTTCTTAGTTGAGCTTGAGGAAAAGTCGCAAAAGTATAAAACAAAACTAGACGAAATTGAACGCGAAAATGTGCGCTTAAAAGGTTTGGCAAATTTATACCAAGAAAAAATATCCAAGCTCGAAGAACAAAAGTCAAAAATATTAACGAAAGCACAAGAAGAAGCAGAAACATATTTGCACGATGTAAATAAAAAAATTGAAAACGCCATAAAAAAAATCAAAGAATCGAATGCAGCAAAAGATGTTGTTAAAGAAGAAAGAAGACATATTGAAGAAATAAAAAGAACTCAATCCAAGCTTAGACAGAAAAAGGAAGTTGAGTCGGTTAGTAAGGAAGTAGAGGTAAACGGTTACGCAAAAGTAAAAGGAACCGAGACAACCGGACTTGTAAAAGAAATCAACAAAGAAAAAAACAAAGCATTGTTGGAAGTTGGAAGTCTTAAAATTCAAGTAAAATATTCTGATTTAATTCCATCAAAGAAGAAAGATTTCGAAGAAAAATCGTATATTAAGCCTCAATATCAGTCTTTATTAGAAAGCAACAGGCTTGATATAAGGGGCGAAAAACCTGAAGATGCTGAGTTCAAAGTTATTAAATTTATTGATGATGCATTTGCAGCTAATCTCAATAATATTGAAATTTTACACGGTAAAGGAACCGGTGCTTTGAAAAAAACTGTTCACGAAATATTAAAGCAGCACGAACACGTTTCCAACTTTTACTTTGCTAAAATTGAACTCGGCGGTGAAGGGATAACAATTGTTGAGTTAGGATAAATGTTTAAAAAAATTCTTATTGCAAATAGAGGAGAAATAGCAGTAAGAATAGCTAAAGCTTGTCGTGAATTGAATATTACTTCTGCAGTAATATATTCTGAAGCCGACAAGAACTCACTACACGTTAGAGTAGCCGACGAGGCTTATCTAATTGGTCCAGCCCAAGCAAGTGAATCATATCTAAATATTTCCAAAATTATAGACATTGCAAAAAAAATAAAAGCTGATGCAATTCATCCCGGTTACGGCTTCCTCTCTGAAAATGCTAAATTCATTAAAGCTGTTAGAGATAGCGGAATAGAATTTATCGGCCCCTCGGCAAGTTCAGTAGATTTGATGGGCGAAAAAACCGCTGCTAGGAAATTGATGTCGCAGAATAATGTACCAATTGTACCGGGTACTATTGAACCAATAGCCGATATCGAAAAAGCTAAGCAAATTGCTTCCGAAATCGGATACCCGATTATGTTGAAAGCCTCTGCGGGCGGTGGCGGCAAAGGAATGAGAAAAGTAAATTCAGAAGAAGAATTTTCAGAGGCACTTGAAAGAGCACAGAATGAATCGAGTAAAGCCTTTGGTTCTGCAGATGTTTATATGGAAAAGTTCGTCGAAAATCCCAAACATATTGAAGTTCAGATAATTGGGGATAAACACGGTAATTATGTCCATCTATTTGAAAGAGAATGTTCGGTTCAACGCAGACATCAAAAAGTAGTTGAGGAAGCTACCTCAATTAGTGTTGATGAAGTAACGAGAGAAAAAATAACTAAGGCTGGAATTAATGCCGCAAAGGCTTGTGATTATTTTAATGCAGGTACGATCGAATTTTTAATGGACAAGGAAAAGAATTTTTATTTTCTTGAAATGAACACACGTTTACAAGTTGAACATCCGGTAACTGAATTAATAACCGGTATTGACATAGTTAAGGAACAAATAAACATTGCTGCTGGTGGAAAATTATCATTCAGCCAAACTGATGTAATAAAAAGAGGTCATGCAATCGAATGCAGAATTTATGCCGAAGATGTAGATAATAACTTTGCTCCTTCAACCGGGAAAATACTTCATCATCGGCTCCCTTCGGGTCCTGGTATCAGAGTTGATAGAGGAATAGATTTATTAACCGAGGTTTCGGTTTATTATGATCCCCTTTTATCCAAGTTAACAACCTATGGGAAAGATAGAGAAGAAGCTATTGCAAGAATGAAAATTGCTCTCGGTGCTTATCAAATAGCAGGAGTTGTTACCAACATTTCTTTTTTGGATTGGATTATTGACCACCCTAAATTTGTTGATGGTTCCTTCGACATTAATTTTCTCGATAATGAATTTATGCCACACGCTCCTTATAAGTGGAGAGAAAAGTATAACGAAAAATATGAAGATGTTGCGGCAATTATCGGCGCACTTTTGAAAAACAAGGATTCAGTACTAAATGTAGGAAAAATAGAATCAAACCACACTAACAAATGGTTAAACCAGTTACATGAATGAATTAGTAGTTACAATAGGCGAAAAAAAGAAAAACATTAGGGTACTAAGCGAAAACCAAGTTGAAATAGACGGTAACCTACACGAAGTAAACCTTTCTAAGGTAAGCGATTTTTTATATTTAATTAAGGTTGATGAAAAAGTTTATGAAGTAACTACAACAAAAAAATCTACCGAGAAATATTGGTTTTCAATCGATGGGAGATTTTTGGAAGTTACAGCAAGAACCGCTTTACAAGAAAAAGCAAATGAAGTGTTAAAGCAGAGAGAGGCATCAGCAAAACACGATAGCATCAAAGCACCAATGCCGGGATTAATTTTGAAAATTAAAAAGAAAGCAGGTGAACATGTTGAAATCGGAGAACCATTAATTGTTCTTGAAGCAATGAAAATGGAAAATGAAATTCGTTCTCCTTCAACAGGAACTATCACTGAAATAAATTATACCGAAGGATCCTCGGTTGAGAAAGACGCTGTTATACTAAAAATAGAATAAAATGAGTTCTTGCTTTTATAAAATTTATATACCTATATTCTAAATCTAAAAACAACCATTTTAGGAGGAGACGTGAAGAAAACAATACTTTCTCTTTTTACTCTAGTACTTACATTAAATCTCTCAATTTTTGCCAGTGGCTTCCAAATTAACGAGCATGGAGCTAGAGCAATGGCAATGGCAGGTGCTTTTACAGGTTTAGCAACAGATGCTTCCACAGTTTATTACAACCCAGCCGGTTTAACTAATTTGAATGGAACACACTTCTTAGCCGGTGTTACGCTTATTGCCCCAAGTGCCAGTTTTACCGGCCCAACTCCGTTAACTACTGAAACGGAAATGGAATCTCAGGTTTTTACGCCATTTAATTTTTACGTTACACATAGATTTAGTGAGCAGTGGGCCGTTGGTCTCGGCGTAAATAACCAATATGGCTTAGGTACAGAATGGCCGGAAGATTGGGTAGGTAATGAATTAGCAGTTGACACGGAAATCAGATCATTTTACTTCACACCTGCTGTTGCTTTTAAACCTTCCGATGTATTCTCAATTGGTGTTGGCTTAACATATGCATTTGCAGATGTAAAGATTTTAAGAAAATCAGCACACCCGTTACCGGGTCAGCCTAAAATTGAAGTGAACCTTGAAGGTGATGCTACATCAATAGGTTTTTCTGCGGGCGTATTTGTTAAACCTAGCGAGGTGGTTTCATTAGGTCTTAGCTACAGAAGTGAAAATAGCTTTGATTTTGAAGGCGATGCTACAAGTACACCTTCAGGTTTTACACATCCTCAACTTGGTGTGACTATACCATTCCCTAACGGACCGGTTAAAGCTCCTTTAACTACTCCACAAAATATTACTTTTGGTATCGGTCTAACTCCATCAGAATGTTTAACGGTTTCGGCTGATTTCCAATATGTAGGGTGGAGCAGTTATGATAAATTGGAAGTAACATTTGAAAATTATGATTTAGACCCAACTACACCTGAAAAAGAAAACGTTCAATCTGCCGATAGAAAGTATGAAAATTCTTTTATAGCAAGATTGGGTGCCGAATATATGATTTCTCCCGAATTTGCACTAAGAGGTGGATTCTTATATGATAAAAATCCTGTTCAAGATGAATATGTTGAACCTACTCTTCCTGATGCCGACAGAATTGGTATTAACATAGGCTTTGGATATAACTTCTCTGAATCTGTTAAAGTTGACTTTGCTTATCTGTTATTGCTATTCAGCGAAAGAGAAGTGACAAATTCCAAATTTGGTTTTAACGGAACGTATCAAAATACGGCGCACTTGTTCGGTCTCAATTTTGGTTATGCAATAAATTAATTAAATTAGGGATGGTTATTTAACCATCCCTTTTTTTAGAGCTAAGATGAAATTAGAAAAAATTGCTATACTATCGATTCTTTCCCTTTTACTTTTTGCTTGCTCTTCATCGGAGCAAACAACAAACGAATCGAACCAATCAGAATCACAACCCGAGGTTTATGTATTTGATGATGTAGTTGAACCAGCTGATTCTATTAATGAAATTAAAGAAACAATTCCGGCTGAACCTGTTGTTGAATCAACTGCCACAAGATATTATGTACAAGTTGGAGCTTTTACAACAAAAGAAAGAGCCGAACAATTTTTTAACGAAAACTCGTCTAAAATTTCTTACCCCATGAATATTTTTTACAGCGATGAAGTCAAGCTATTTGTTGTTCAACTTCCAGCATTTTCTACCAGAGAGGAAGCTGAAAAAATAAGAAATGAACTCTGGCAAATCTCAACCTTTAAGGATGCCTTTATAGTTACAAAATAAAATGGATCCACTTCTTTATAATATCATCATTGCCTTTTTAGGTATAGTATATGTTTTTGCCGTTGTTGGGTTGATGGATACACTTGTTAAAAAGTATTCTTTTCCGCAGGATATTTCACGAAAGATTGTACATATTGCCGCTGGATCTTGGTTAATCTTTTGGCTCTTTTTCGATGATGCTCATTGGTCAAAATACTTAAACATCGCTCCTGCTTTTATTTGGCTTGTACTTCTGTTAATAAAAGGTTTTACTGCCGGTGATGATGACGAAGCAGTTAAAACTATGACCAGAACCGGGAATAGAAAAGAGTTGTTAAAAGGTCCGCTTTATTTTACTATTGTTATGTGTATAATGGGTACGGTTTTTTATAAAACTCCTCTTGCACTTACAGCAATGGGTGTTTTGGGATGGGGAGACGGATTAGCTCCGGTATTCGGGAAACGGTACGGTAAACATAAATATCACATTCTTTCCGAAAAATCTATTGAAGGAAGTGCAGCTTTTCTTATCTTTGGATTCCTTGGTGCAGTTCTTTTTAATTTTATTTTTGCTTTGCAATTTGAAGTTTTTTCCATTTTTATTGTTGTGATTTTGGCAACTGTTATAGAAGCTGCCAGTCCCAAGGATATTGATAATTTTTTAATACCATTAGGTATTACTATTGCATATTTAATATATTATTAGTTATATTGGTTGAAGTTATAACCATAACTAATAATGTATCACTAATTAGGAGGCATCATGGCATTTTCACTAAATAAAATTATGCTTATCGGTAATTTAGGGCAAGACGCTGAAACAAGATTCACAACAAATAATGTTTCAGTTACAAATTTTTCTCTTGCAACTACTCACAGTTATAAAGGTAAGGACGGCAATTGGGTAAATGAAACCACATGGCATAACTGTGTTTCATTTAATTTATCAGATTATTTTAAGGAACAACTCAAAAAAGGTAAAAAGTTTTATGTTGAGGGTCGTTTGACCAAAAGAGACTACACTGATAAAGAAGGTATAAAAAGATATTCTACAGATGTTTTTGTCGAAAAATTAATACCTTTGGAATCATCAGGCGGATCGGATTCTAATTACACCCCGGAAGATAGCACAAGTGCACCTGCTGCCGGCAATGAAGATGACGATCTTCCGTTTTAATAGTATTGTATAACAATTGAGGCTGAACATTTATTGGACGTTGGTTGGTATTATCGATTAATTGCGCTAACAATTTTACTTATTATCTCTGCTTTCTTTTCCGGCTCAGAGGTAGCTTTATTTTCTCTTGACCAGAAGAAGTTAAAAGAAATTCAAAAAGATAGGAAAATAACGTCGAGGTATATTCTTAATCTTCTTGAATATCCACGTCGACTCTTAGTCACTATTCTCTTAGGGAACAATTTTGTCAATGTTGCAGCCTCAATTATTGCTGTTACATTAGCACTTGATATAGCAAGGATTAACAATTATGATACTGGCGTTATCCTTCTTATTCAAATTGTAGTGCTAACAATTTTGGTTTTACTTTTCGGTGAAATTACGCCTAAAGTTTGGGCTTCTAAAAACCCTGTTACATTCTCAAGACTAATCAGTTTTCCTTTGTACTGGATTGGAGTATTAATTTATCCGATTGCAAAGATTCTAACGGATTTAATTAAGTTCTTCACTTCAAAAGTAGATTTTAAAAAAGAGAAAACTGCCATTCTAACTTCTGAACTTACCGATCTCGCAGAGCTTTCAAAGGAAAAGGGAACCATTGAAGAAGAGGAACATGATCTAATTTCAGGGTTGGTAAGTTTTAAGTCTGTTTCTGTTAGAGAAATAATGACTCCACGAGTGGATATTATAGCTGTCTCAACTGAGACGGGGTTTGACGAATTGATAAAAATAATAGTGGAATCAGGACATAGCAGAATCCCTCTTTACACAGAAAACCTTGATCAAATTGTGGGTATTATTTATGCTAAAGATCTTTTGCCATATGTTGGTAAAAGTGATCAACTCAAGAGCAATTTAGTACTGAAAAATCTGGCCAGAGAGACTATCTTTGTTCCGGAATCAAAGTACATCAGTGAGTTGATGCATGAATTCCAGTCAAAAAATCTTCACTTGGGAATTGTAGTAGACGAGTACGGCGGAACTTCAGGCTTAGTATCGCTCGAAGATATTCTTGAAGAAATTGTTGGTGAAATTAGAGATGAATATGATCAAGAAGAAGAAGAAATAACCCAAATCACAAAAGATAAATATGAACTTCTCGGTAAAACACCTATTGATGAACTTGAAGATTTATTAGGTTTTAATTTCTCCTCAGAAGACGATGATTATGATACAGTCGGAGGTTTTATTTTAAGTCATGCAGGAACAATTCCCGAAGAAAACTATACATTTGAATACGAGAACTTTAGGTTTACCGTTAAAGATGTTATTAACAATAGAATCAACATTGTGATAGTTGAACGATTGCCGGATAATGAAGATATAAAATGAAGAAAGGATGCTTTCTTACCACGGTTGCTACAGGTACTATTTTAATTGGAATAATATTCTATATTGGCGATAAGCACGGAGACAAAATAGTAGATTTTTTTAAGGGCAGGGTAGTAGAACTCACTTTAGATTCGGCTGATAAATATTTTGAGAAATTATCTCAAACCGAGTTTAAAGATTCACTGCAAACATTGTGGTCGGTTGCTTACAATAAAGCTCAGCTTATGGAATTTGAAGATGGGCTAAACTATATGTCCGGTATATTGTTAAAAATTGACAGCTTTGCGAAAGATTCATTAATTTCTGCAGAAGAACTTTCTGCAATAAAAACTTTGATTGAAAATGAAAACAAGCAAAAAAACAGAAATTAAAGTAGGGCTTAGTATTTTAGTATCCCTTGTTATACTAATTTGGGTGATAGCTTGGGCAAAAAATGTTAGTATCTTTTCGGATCAAAAAGAACTAAGGATTAGTTTTAATTCTGTTGCAGGTCTTGGAATCGGTGACCAAGTTTCCATCAATGGTGTTCGCAAAGGTTACGTTAAAGGAATTCAAATTTCAGGTAACCGGGTATTAGTGGATGTGTTGTTGGATGAAGATGTTGATATCCGTTCCGATGCCACCTTTTCAATTATGATGCTTGACCTAATGGGAGGTAAAAAACTTGAAATCTATCCCGGTATATCTGACGAAAAATTAGATTACTCAATTGTTCATAACGGATATTTCTCCGGAGATATTTCAACTGCTATGGCTGCTCTCAGCGGAATGGAACAAAACATTAAAACCATTATTGAAGAACTTACAGTTACTCTTAACGGTATGAATGAATTAATTGGTGATAAGGAATTCACAGCAGACGTAAAAAACTCTGTTAATGAATTAAATATATTGACCAAGAATGTTTCAAAATTGATTACGGAAAACAGAGAGGGTATTAAAGTCTTGGTGGATTCCACGGCTGTTCTTGTTTCGAACTCGAACGCATTATTAACCCGGAATAGTGAAAATATTAAAACAACAATTGAACAGACAAAACAATTCTTAGAAAATTCAAATATACTTGTAAACCGGGTGGATTCATTTCTTCAGGAAATTGAGAATAATCAGAACAACGTTGGAAAAATTCTTTATGATGAACAATTCTACACTGATTTAAAAACAATGATGGAAAATATAAAAGAGTTAACACATATATTAAATGAGCAGTTAAAAAACGAAGGTATTAATGTTGATGCGAATCTAGATTTGTTTTGATTATTTTTATTGGTGCTAATTTTTGGTGTTAAAATGATATTTGGTATTGGAATTGACATAATTGAAATTGAACGAATTGAAAAAAGTGTAGAGAAATTCGGTGAAAGATTTTTAAATAAAATCTTTACAAAAGGGGAACTCGAATATAGCCTTTCCAAGAAAAATAAATTCCAGCATCTTGCAGCACGTTTTGCCGCAAAGGAAGCAATTGCAAAAGCTCTTGCGACCGGATGGAGCAAGGGATTTCGTTGGAAAGATATTGAGATTTATAATGAAAAAAACGGTTTACCGAATGTAAAACTAAGCGGAAACTTAGCTCAATTTATTAGTAAAGATAAATTGCTTAAAATTACAATGAGCCATTCCGATCACTACGTTACGTGTTTTGCAATCCTTTACTCCTCAAACGGACAATATCCGGTGGCTAATTAAGACACTACGTCCATTGTAGACACTCACAGACTTTTTCTTTAAATTTACTACTTAGATTTAATTCAATAGAAAGGTTAGATAATTGTGAATGATAATCGTGTTATAGTAGCAATGAGTGGTGGAGTTGATTCTTCGGTTGCAGCCGCATTATTGCACGAACAAGGATACGAAGTAATAGGCGTTACAATGAAGACCTGGGGATTCATGGAAGTAGGGGGTGCTCCGAAACATGAATCCGGCTGCTGTTCCTTGGATGCAATTTTCGATGCAAAAAATGTTGCTAATAAATTTAACATACCTCATTACACAGTAGACTTCACAAAGGTGTTTGAAGATGCTGTAATCGATAATTTTGTTGATGAATATTTAAGCGGAAGAACACCCAATCCTTGCGTTGTTTGCAACAGAAAAATAAAATGGGAAGAACTACTTCTTAAAGCCGATGCTTTGGATGCAAAATATGTTGCAACCGGTCACTACGCAATTGTTGATTACGATGAATCTTCGAAAAGGTATTTGCTCCGTAATTCACCGGATAATAAAAAAGATCAGTCATATGCACTATGGGGTTTAACTCAAGAAAGTCTGAGCAGAACATTGTTTCCGCTCGGGCATTTTAACAAACCACAGGTTAGAGAAATGGCTGAAAAGTTTGGTCTTAAAACCGCAGGCAAACCCGATAGTCAGGAAATCTGTTTTGTTGCCGATAATAACTACGAGAGATTTCTTCGCGAGAGAATTCCCGAAGTAATTGAAAATATTGATGAGGGTGATTTAGTCTATCACGGTGAAAAGGTAGGTAAACATCGAGGTATTCCGTTTTATACAGTTGGTCAGCGTAAAGGTTTAGGTGTAGCTATGGGCAAGCCTGTTTACGTAAAAAAGATTGATCATAGAACAAACACAGTGGAAATTGGAGACAAAGAAGAAATAAATCAGACTATTCTCTATGCGAAAGATGTTAATTATGTAAGTTCGGAAAATATTGAGAAAGGAACTGCAGTTACTGCTAAAATTCGTTACAATGATCGCGGTTCAAAAGCAAAAGTAATTTTTGCTAATCGTTCTGAATTTGTAATTGAATTTGATGAACCTAAATCTGCAATTACACCAGGACAATCGGCTGTGCTGTATGATGAAAATGGATTTGTTTTAGCCGGAGGAGTAATTAGTAAAGGAGAATAATGTTTTCATTCAATAATAATTATTGTATATTCAGCGAGTAATTTTAACAAGGAGTAACGAATTCGAAGTTCAGAAACATACCAACGGAGCATTAAATTCTAAAGTACTTCTGTTAAATCAGAGTTACGAACCTCTATCTATTTGTAATGTTAAGAAAGCAATGATTCTAATATTTCTCGGTAAGGCTGAAATGGTAGTTAACCGGGATGACAGAAAAGTTCGCAGCGTATCAAAATCATTTCCTTGGCCGAGTGTAATTCGATTAAACACCTACATCGCTGTACCTTTCAAAAAGATAATTTTAACTCGTAAAAATATTTTGAAACGTGATGGTCATAGATGTGCATATTGCGGCAGAGGAGATATAACTCTGACACTTGATCATATAATTCCTAAATCACGCGGCGGTGAAGATAGTTGGGAAAATCTTGTAGCTGCTTGTCTTCCTTGCAACAATAAAAAAGGTGACAGAACCCCCGATGAAGCAATGATGAAATTAAGAGTTAAACCTTACGCCCCCAATCATATTATGTTTATTAAAAATTCTGCTGGCAGATTAGAAGAAAAGTGGAAACCTTTTCTCTTTCACTAAACATCAAAATTGACAAAAAAACTCAAAGAAATTCATTATCTTTATTGGTTAAACTAATCCTGTTTCACTAAAATCAATTCATTTATGGAAAAAAAACGAATATTAAGCGGAATGAGACCAACCGGGAAACTCCATTTGGGTCATTACGTTGGCGCTTTAGAAAATTGGATTTCTCTGCAGGATTCATACGATAGTTTTCACCTCATTGCAGACTATCATGTATTAACAACTAATCTCGATACATCAGAAGTCTATGACAATACAATTCAGATGGTTATTGATTGGCTTGCTGCTGGTCTCGACCCGGTGAAAAGTCCATTTTTCAGACAATCGCAAATAAAAGAGCATGCAGAGTTGTTTTTAATTTTTTCCATGCTCATCACGCAGGCACGATTGGAAAGAAATCCGACCGTGAAAGAACAAATAAGAGATTTGAACATACAAAATGTGATATACGGTCATCTCGGTTATCCTGTTTTACAATCGGCAGATATTCTTCTTTACAAAGGAGAAGCGGTTCCCGTTGGTGAAGACCAAGTACCGCATGTTGAAATTACACGCGAAGTAGCTCGTAAGTTTAACAACCAGTATGGCGAAGTTTTCCCGGAGCCTGAACCTTTGTTAACTAAATTTTCACGCTTAGTTGGTCTTGACGGAAATGCAAAGATGAGCAAATCTTTGAACAATGCTATTCTTCTTTCAGATGAGCCTGACGAAGTTAAAGCAAAATTACGCAAGGCGGTTACTGATCCGTTAAAAGTTCGTAAAAATGATCCGGGTAGACCTGAAGTTTGTTTAGTATACACGTATCATAAAAAATTCAATCCTGAAAACGAAGCAGAGATAGCAGCAGGCTGCCGTTCCGGTGCTCTCGGTTGTGTGGATTGTAAAATGCAATGCACTGAAAAAATTAATGAATTCCTCGCACCGATTATTGAAAAAAGAAAAGTTTATGAAAATGACACTGATAAAGTTATTGATATTTTGAAAGACGGTGAGAAAAGAGGAAAAGAAATTGCAGTAAAAACAATGGCAGAAGTTCATTCTAAAATGCAGTTAGGGTAATATGTACAAAATTAAGCTGAATGATTTTGAAGGTCCGCTTGATTTACTTCTCTTCTTTATTAGAAGAGATGAATTGGATATTTACGATATCCCGATTGCGTATATCACAAAAGAGTTTATGAGTTATCTTAGATTAATGGAAAAGCTTGATTTGGAAGTTGCAGGCGATTTTATTTTAATGGCTTCTACCCTGATGCAAATAAAGGTCCGGATGCTGCTTCCGAAAGAAATTGATGAAGAAGGTGAAGAAATTGATCCCCGTACCGATTTGGTTAATGCTCTTCTTGAATATAAGAGATATAAAGAAGCTTCAGAAGAGTTTTCTTTTTTGGAGGCAAATCAACGTAAAGTTTATTTTAGAAATTATTTCAGGCATGACGAAGTTGAAGCACCGCCTGAGATTGAAACTTTATTAAAGAACATCACGATTTACGATTTGATTAAAGCCTTTCATAAAGCTCTAGAAGAAAAACCCAAAGAGGTTCTTCACGAAGTAAAAAAATGGAATGTTACGATTGACCAGCAAATTCAATTTATTGAAAATAGAGTAAATGAAAAAAAGAATGTTCTGTTTATTGAGTTAATGAAAGAAATGGGAAACAAGATAAAGATCATCGTAACTTTTATTGCTACTCTTGAAATGGTAAAAATGGGTAGAATCGGTATTAGAGAATCACATTCATTCAATGATTTCGAACTTTACGCTTTGGAACAAAATGGATAAGATATACAACTCAGTAATTGAAGCGCTTATTTTCGCTTCCGATGATGTCATAACACCAAATGAAATTATTAATGCCATTAAAGAAATTGACGGTGATGATACTGATATATCTGGGGTTGACATTGACAATTGTGTTGAATCATTAAACGAAAAATATAAACAAGCGGAAATATCTTTTCACATTATCAAAATTGCAGGCGGATATTCATTCGCAACAAAACCTGATTACGCAAAATATTTAGGATATCTATCAACTGAAAAGAGTAAGCGACGATTAAGCCAAGCCGCTTTGGAAACTCTTGCAATTATTGCCTACAAGCAGCCAATCACCAAACCAGAAATTGAATCAATACGAGGTGTAAATTCTGATTATATGCTCAACACACTTTTGGAAAAGAATTTAATTACAATCAAAGGAAGAGCGGAAACAATCGGCAGACCCTTGTTGTATTCAACCACGGATGAGTTTTTGAAATACTTTGGATTAGATAAAATTTCAGACCTGCCTAAACCGCGAGAAATAGAAGAAATTATGCAGGACGAAGATTTCATTGAACAGAAAAGAAAGATAATGATGAACGAAATCGAGGAAGAGTTAGAAAATGGTACAAGCAACGAAGAAGAAAGTCCGTCTGAATAAATATCTTTCCGAATGCGGTATTGCCTCTCGAAGAAAATCCGAGGAGTTTATTAAAGAGGGTAGAATCAGTATTAACGGTAAGATTGTAACTGATTATTCCTATGAGGTTTATGAAGATATTGATGAAGTTTTATTTGATGGCGAACGTGTTAGACCGGAAAAGAAAGTTTATTTTATTCTGAACAAACCCAAAGGTTTTATTACCTCAACGGCCGATGAGAAGAAAAGAAAAACTGTACTCGATTTAATCAAAACTGATAAATCAATTTTCCCTGTCGGCAGACTCGATTACGATACCACCGGTGTGCTCCTTTTAACTAATGACGGAGATTTTGCAAACGCACTTACTCATCCGAGTAAAAATGTTTCAAGAGAATACGTAGCCGGTTTAGACAAAGAACTTACAAAAGAACATCGTGAAAGATTGTTGAAAGGAATAATCTTGGACAGACGTAAAAGCAAGTTTGTAAAAGTGTACTTCCCGATTAAAAAGAATTTCAAAACCGTAGGAGTAGAAGTTCTAGAGGGTAGAAATCATTTCGTCAAAAGGATGTTTAACTCTCTCGGCTATGAAGTTAAATCACTTCATAGAGTAAGATTTGGTGAATTTAATGTTAATAATTTGCCTGTGGGCAAATCAAGAAAACTTTCTTATACGGAAATTCGAAAATATTTAGAGCAATAATGAGGATCATTTTTTTTATCATATTATTATCAGGCATTAATATTGGTCAAAATATTCAGAGGATAGACTCCATCAGAACAAAGAATGCTCCACAAAACAATTTGAGTGAATTGCGTAACGAATTGAATTACGTTTTCAATGACCCGAATTTTTCTAATGCCTATTGGGGTGTTTCGATTCAATCACTTAAAACCGGTGAAACTATTTTCAAATTAAATGAGGATAAACTTTTTAAACCGGCAAGCCTTGTTAAACTTTTTACATCATCAACTGCATTGTTGCTTTTAGGTTCAAACTATAGATTCGAAACAAAATTTTATACCGACGGAAAAATTTCGAACGGTATTTTATACGGCAACTTATTTATCGTTGGAAGCGGCGATCCAACCATACAAACCGGTCATGAAAAACAATCACCCGATAATTTTATTGAATGGGTAGATTCGTTAAATAAATTGGGGATTTATTCTATCAAAGGAAATGTTATCGCAGAAAATAAGTTATTTTCTGAAGATGATTACGGGAAAGGATGGCTGAATGAATACGAAAACAATTGGTTTGCCCCGCCTACGGGTGCTTTTTGTTTAAATAATAATTCAACGGAACTCATTATTAAACCGGCAGAAATAAATAAATTTGCCGAAATAATATTTAATCCTTCTATAAATGATTTCGAAGTTTTTAATAATGTTATAACTGTTAAAGAAAATTTGAAACCTTCTGTTACAATATCCAGAAAAGGAAATAACATAATTCAACTCAACGGAAGTATTTCAAACAAAACTGATAAAATAATATTTTACATCCCGTCGAAAAATCCGACTCAATTTTTTATTAATACTTTCTACGAGGTAATGGTTCGAGAAGGTGTAACAATAACGGGTTATCCAATAATTTCCGACGAACAAACAGAGAAATATGAACCTGCTGAATTATTTCCTTTGTTCATTCATAAATCTGACCCTCTTTCACAAATTGTCGCCGAAATAAATAAAAACAGTAATAATTTTTTCTCGGAGCAGCTTCTTAAAACAATTGGTTTTGAACTTTACGGATTAGGGAGTACAGAAAACGGGATTACGGCAATGAAAGAATTGCTTCAAAAGATGGGCATTAATCCGGCTAATTTTAAAATAGCAGATGGTTCGGGTCTATCAACATTTAATCTTGTTACACCCAAACAGGTAACCAATCTTCTCTACTATATGTATAAAAGCGATGAGTTTGATAGTTTTTATAACTCATTGGCAATAGCCGGTTTTGACGGTACACTTGCCGATAGAATGAAAAAAACAAAAGCTGAAAATAATTTTAGAGGCAAAAGTGGTTTTCTTGAAAATGTTCGAGGATTAGCCGGTTATTTGAAAACAGCTGATGGTGAACCTATTGCTTTGACTTTAATTGTAAATAACTTTTTAGTACCTTCGCAACTTGCAAATTATGTTCAGGACAAAGTCTGCAACATACTTTCAAATTTTAATAGAAAATAATTACCGGAGGAATTTTGGAACAGAATCAGCAGCAGGACCTTAATACTCTTATGCAAAGACGGCTTGAAGAATTAAAAGAATTACGGGATAAAGGTTTTCAACCTTTTGCTTACTCCTTTGATGTTACGCATAAATCAGCTCAAATTAAATCTAATTTTGAAGAATATGAAAATAAAGATGTATCGGTAGCCGGACGAATAATGGCAATCAGGAGAATGGGCAAAGCATCATTTACACATATTCAAGACGATTCAGGTAAAATACAGATATACCTAAAAAAAGATGAAATCGGTGATGATTACGATGCATTCAAACTTTTGGATATCGGTGATATTATTGGCGTGAAAGGTTATGTGTTTAAAACCAAAACCGGTGAAATTTCTGTTCATGCAAAGTCTTTAACTCTATTAACAAAATCTATAAGACCAATTCCCATTGCTAAAGAAACCGTTGATGAACATGGGAACAAAGTTATACACGACCAATTTGCAGATAAGGAATTGAGATACAGACAAAGATATGTTGACCTCATCGTGAATCCCGAAGTAAAGGATGTATTTGTTAAGCGTTCAAAAATTGTATCGGCAATGAGAAAATATTTAGATGAAAACGGTATGCTTGAGGTTGAAACCCCAATTCTGCAGCCACTTTACGGTGGAGCTTCAGCTCGTCCTTTTGTTACTCATCATAATACTTTAGATGTTGATTTATACTTACGAATTGCCGACGAATTATATCTCAAGAGATTAATTGTAGGTGGATTTGAAGGTGTTTATGAAATCTCAAAAGATTTTAGAAATGAAGGAATGGATAGAACTCACAATCCCGAATTTACAATGATGGAACTCTATGTTGCTTATAAAGATTACGAATGGATGATGAGATTTGTTGAAGAGATGATTAACAATATTTGTGAACAAGTTTTCGGAACTAACGAGTTTGAAGTTGAAGGACATAAAATAAGTTTCAAAGCTCCTTGGCAGAGAGTATCAATGGTTGAAGAAATTGAAAAAGAAACCGGTTTAAATATTATTGCAGCTACTGAAGATGAAATAAAAAGTGAAGTTAAAAAGCGCGGCGGCGAACTTGACGGAACGGAAAATAAAGGTGTACTCATTGATGAATTATTTGAATTAACCGTGCAGCCGAAATTAATCCAACCTACTTTTCTAATGGATTATCCACTCGAACTTTCACCGCTTGCTAAAAAACACAGAAGTAAAGAAGGATTAGTTGAAAGGTTTGAAGGATTTGTTGTAGGAAGAGAAATTTGCAATGCATTTTCGGAATTGAATGATCCGATAGACCAAAAAGAAAGATTTGTTGAACAAAGAAAATATGCCGAAGCAGGTGATGAAGAAGCACATCAAATTGATGAGGATTTTGTACGAGCGCTTGAATACGGAATGCCGCCAACTGCAGGCCTTGGTGTAGGTATAGATAGACTTGTAATGTTGCTGACTAATCAATCGTCGATTCGAGACGTAATTTTCTTCCCTCAAATGAGACCGCAAAAATAGAAGATGGCTGAAAGTAAAGGATTTAGTAAACTTTTTCTATTAATAATCGGCTTGCTCGTTGGTTTTCAAATCGGGCAATGGCTTATTCCGTCCTCGAGCGAAGAAATTGAAAAAGTCAATCAAGTTCTTGAGCTAACAAAACAATTCTATATTGAAGAAATTGATCCGGATTCTTTAGCAGAAAATGTAATTGACGGGATTCTCTCCAAACTGGATCCTCACAGTATTTATATTCCTCCGGATATCCAAAGAACAGTTGAGGAAGAGTTTGAAGGTAGTTTTGAAGGAATAGGTGTCGAATTTCAGATTATTGACGATACTATAACTATTGTTTCACCAATCATTGGTACACCAAGTGATAGACTAGGTTTAATGCCTGGAGATAGAATTGTAAAAATTGAAGATAGCTCTGCTATTGGTTTTACTAATACTCAAGTAATCAAAAAACTTAGAGGAGAAAAGGGGAGTGTTGTTAATCTAACAATTTACCGTCCATCAGTTAAGCTTGAAATTGAATATGAAATTGAAAGAGATGTAATTCCAATTAATTCTGTTGAAATTTCGTTAATGCTGCGAGATAGTGTCGGTTATGTAAGCCTTAACAGATTTGCAGAAAATACATTTGATGAAATAACTGCTGCTTTAAGTAAATTAAAAGAACAAGGAATGAAATATATTCTTCTTGATCTGCGTAATAATCCTGGCGGTTACTTTGAGCAGTCTGTAAAAATATCCGATTTATTCATAAGTGATGAAAAACTAATAGTTTATACAAAAGGAAGAATTGAAGAGTTTAATGAAGAAAGAAGGGCATCAAAAAGTTATCCTTATGAAGAATTGCCCTTAATTGTTTTAATAAACCGCGGCAGTGCATCGGCAAGTGAAATCGTTTCCGGTGCTGTTCAGGATTGGGATAGAGGTTTAATTGTTGGTGAAACTTCTTTTGGAAAAGGATTGGTTCAACGTCCTTTTATACTTCCAGATAATTCGGCTTTACGACTTACGATTTCAAAATATTATACTCCCTCGGGACGTGAAATCCAAAGGGATTATAAAAAAAGTAAAGATTATTATAACGAAATTATAGTAACTGATGATGGAGACGGTGATAACTTTGATCATCATTTTGAGGCCGATTCAACCAAGAGAAGTTACACAACAAGCAGCGGTAGAACAGTTTACGGCGGAGGAGGAATTACTCCGGATTATAAAATAAGTTTAGGCTCTTTGACTAATTTTACAGCTCAACTACGGAGTAAAAATTTATTTTATCAATTTATTCGACATCAAATCGATACCGGAAAGCTTGTTCTTACGGACAACCAGAAAAATAATTTAGTTACATTCCTGAACTCAGATATTATTACAGAAAAGAAACTTCAAGAATTCTTAGAATATGTTGATTCAAAAAACATACTTCCGAACTACGACGAATTTCAAAAAGATAAAGAATATACGACTGCACTCTTAAAAGCATACATAGCAAAAGAATACTTTAACAGCAAAGGTTGGTACTCGGTTTTAATACCTGAAGACGAGCAAGTTCAAAAATCACTTGAACTTTTAAATGAAGCCAAAGAAATGATAATTAAAAATATGAATTGAACTAATGAAATTACACGAACTTGACAATGAAAATAAATTGTTTCCTTATTTAGATACATTTCCTAAATTGCACGGAACCGTTTTCCTTGCATCTGGTGTAAAAATAATCGGTGATGTGGAGATCGGTAAAAATTCAAGTGTGTGGTATAACACTGTAATTAGAGGAGATGTTCATTATATTAAAATAGGCGAGATGACCAACGTGCAAGATAATTCAATGCTGCATGTAACAAACGGCAAATACCCGCTTAATATCGGCAATAAAGTTACAATTGGTCACTCTGTTACTTTACACGGCTGTACTTTAGAGGATGATTGCCTTATAGGTATGGGCGCTGTTGTTCTTGATGGCGCTTTAGTAAAAAGTCATTCAATGGTTGCTGCAGGATCTGTTATAAAACCGGGTTTTGTTGTTCCTTCCGGGAAACTCGTCGGAGGGGTACCCGGAAAAATTATTAGAGATTTAACTCAAAAAGAAATGGAAGATTTTGAAGCTTCGGCAATAAGGTATGTCGAATATACTCGTAAGACAGTTGATTCTTTGATAAACTATAAAACAAAATGAAAATTAAGTTTTGGGGCACGAGGGGCTCGGTTCCGGTACCGGGTAAGAGTACTATTAAATTTGGAGGGAACACTCCTTGCGTTCAAATAAGTGAAGCAGATAACATAATTATTCTTGATGCCGGAACCGGTATTCGAGAATTGGGTAATGAGCTTCTTCAAAATACTGAATGTGACGATATCCACATCTTTATTTCACATACACACTGGGATCATATACAAGGACTTCCTTTTTTCAGTCCATTTTATACAGACCAATGCAAATTAAAAATTTATGCCGAAACAAGGCAGGGTTCATCAGTTTCAAAAGTATTTGAAACTCAATGGGACCCTAATTATTTCCCGGTTACGAGCGATATATTTAAAGAAAAAGTAAGTTATAAAGATATTGGGCCTCAAATTAAAACAAAGATTAACGGGTTCATTATAAGTACCATAAACACTCATCATTCCGAAGGTACTTTAGCATTCAAAATTGAAAAAGACGGTAAGAAGATTGTCTACATGACAGACAACGAATTATACTATGATGCGAAAAATAAACTCCCGACATTCGAAGAAATTTTAAAAATGAATAAAGAGCAAGTTGATTTTATTATGAATGCCGATATCTTAATTCACGATATGATGTACGAACATGAAGATTACGGAAATAAAATTGGGTGGGGGCATTCGAATAATTTCTCCGCTTCGGTATTTGCAACTCTTGGTAAGGTAAAGAATCTCTTTATGTTTCATTACGATCCCGATTATAGCGACAGTAAAATCTCACACATTGAGCGTGAAACAAACGAGTATCTAATTAAGTTAAAGAGCAAGGTTGTTTGCAGCGCCGCTTACGATGGATTGGAAATTGAGTTATAGGTATGAAAAATCTATATGTTGAAAACGAACCGGATTTTTTTATCTTAAAACGAAATGTGCATTCGATAATTTCACAATTAAAAAAAGAGTTAAATTTTTCCATTAATTTTTTACAAATAAATTTTGTTGGTGCAAAGCAAATAACATTAATAAATGAAAAATACCTTAGTCACAAAGGTAGTACTGATATAATAACCTTTAATTATTCCGATAATACTTTTAATTTAGACGGAGAATGTTATATTTGCATCCCTGTTGCTGAAGAAAATGCACGTAAATTCGGAGTTTCACTCCAAAATGAGCTTTTGAGACTTATTGTTCATGGTATTCTGCATCTTTTGGGATTTGACGACATCAAAAAGAGTGACAGACAAAAAATGAAAGCAGAAGAAGATAGATTGATAAAACTTTTGTCCAATAATGATTTGAAGGTAATTACCGTATGACAAGCAAAATTGTTGAAGTTCTCGCAAAAATTTTAGACGGATTAAACAAAAATTATACACTTGACGAAGTAAGTTCGCTTCTTAAAAAAGAAAAAAATTATGATACTCAAACTGTTGGTGTTGCTTTTAGTTTGATTTATGATAAAGTATTAAGTAATAAACTAAAGGAAGAAAGCAAACGTTCAAAAAATTCTAAAAATTTTAGAATGCTTAGCCCCGAGGAATTAGAAGTAATTGGAACAGACAATTATAACTACCTGATTCATCTTGTTAATGTTGGATTAATTAGCAATTCTGATTTGGAAATGACTTTAGAGCAAATAATGATGTATCCTAAAGAGACTATCACAAAAGATGATATAAATTGGATTATATTAATCTCTCTAATCGATTTTAATTCAGATATCCTTCCCGGGAGCAGAGTGTTGCTTTATTCTTCCGATACAATCAATTAAACGGTAATTAGATATGGCAAAAAATCTTGTTTTAGTTGAGTCGCCTTCTAAAGCTAAAACCATCAATAAATATTTAGGCAGAAACTATACTGTTGAAGCAACCGTAGGTCATCTCAGAAATTTACCAAAGACTAAACTCGGTGTTGATATTGAAGACGGTTTTAAACCCAAACTCATGAATATGAGAGGGAAGGGTGATGTAATCAAAAAAATAAAGTCCTTGGCAAAGAAAGCAGATAAGGTTTTTATAGCAACTGACCCTGACCGCGAAGGGGAGGCCATTGCTCAAGATATACTTGATATAATTGACGGGCACAATGAAGAAAAAGTTTATCGCGTTCTTTTTCATGAGATCACAAAAAATTCTGTAAAAAAATCGATGTCCGAACCTGTTCACGTTAATTCCAATTTAGTTATATCCCAGCGTGCTCGCAGAGTAATGGATAGAATAATCGGTTACAAAATAAGTCCTTATTTGTGGCGTGCGATGATTGAAGAATCAAGCAATTCTTTATCAGCCGGTAGAGTTCAGTCCGTTGCACTTAGATTGTTATGCGAACGTGAAGAAGAAATTGAAAAATTTATTCCCATTGAGTACTGGTCGTTGGTAGGTCAGTTTAGCACTTCTGATAAAGAATCTATCGAAGCTAAATTATATTCGGTTGATGACAAGACAATAAAAGTTCCTCCCAAAGCTCAGATGACGGAAGCAGAATGGAAAGAATTTTTCAAATCTAATTTTGCTATCCGTAATCAAGAAGAAGCAGAAATAATTTTTGAAGATGTTAAGAGCAGAAATGATTTTTCGATTTCCGAAATATCGAAGAAGGCTACTAAACGAAATCCTTATGCACCGTTTATTACATCAACGCTGCAATCAGAAGCATCAAAAACAATTGGTTTCAGACCGCGTAAAACAATGATGGTGGCTCAATCTCTTTACGAAGGCGTTGAACTTGGAGATGAAGGATTTTCCGGTTTGATTACCTATATGCGTACCGATTCAACTCGCTTGAATGCCGAGATTGTAAATGATGCAAGGGATTTTATAGAAGAAAAATTCGGTAAAGAATATAAACCGGATGCGCCCAGATTATACGAAAAAAAATCTAAAGCAAAAGTGCAGGATGCTCACGAAGCAATTCGTCCTACATCGCTTAAATATACTCCGGAGTTTGTAAAAGATTTCTTAAATAAAGACCAATTGAAATTATACCGATTGATTTGGAACCGTTTTGTCGCTTCGCAAATGGAAAGTGCTCAATTGGAAACTACTACCGTTAATATTAAATCCGGCAAATATGTTTTTAGAGCAAGCGGAACGGCAGTAAAATTCCCCGGATTTTTAGCACTATATGATGAAACAAAAGAAGATAACAACGGTGATTCAGAAAACGGGAATGGTAAGATTCCACTCGGCTTAAACAAAGATCAAAAATTAGATTTGCGAGAGTTGACAAAAAATCAACACTTTACAAAACCTCCACCAAGGTTTTCCGAAAGTACTTTAATTAAAGAGTTGGAAAGCAACGGTATCGGCAGACCAAGTACTTATGCAAGTATTATGGGAACATTACAGGATAGGGAATATGTCATTCAAGAACAGCGTAAACTTATCCCAACGGATTTGGGCAAGAAAGTGAATACATTTTTGGTAAAGAACTTCCCCAATATAATTGAAGTTACTTTTACTGCGAGAATGGAAGAAGAACTCGACCAAATGGCCGATGGTGACATAGAATATGTTAAAGCATTGAATGATTTTTATCGTCCATTTGTTACTACATTGCAAGAAGTTGAGAAAAACATCAAACCAATTGAATGTGATAAATGCGGTTCTCCGATGGAGATTAAAATTGGCAGGTTTGGACGGTTTTTAGCTTGCACTAATTATCCCGACTGCAAAAACATAAAATCATTAAAAGAAGTTGCGAACGGCAACGGTAATAGTGAGCCGGAATACACCGGCGATATTTGTCCGAAGTGCGGCAATAAAACTATTTATAGATACGGTAAGTTCGGTAAATTCATTGGTTGTTCAAATTATCCCGATTGTGATTTTACCAAACAGATTGACATCGGAATGAAATGTCCTAAATGCGGCGAAGGTGATGTTGTAGTTAAAAGAACCCGCAGAGGAAAAATATTTTACGGTTGCAGCAAGTATCCTGATTGTGACTTTGCCAGTTGGACTAAACCAAAAGAACAAGGCGAAAACTCCGAAGCAGAAGGCTCTGAAGAATGAGTGGTATTTTAATTACCAATTTGATTGATGATTACCTTTCTGAACTTGAATCGGTAAAACGGTATTCTGAAAATACTATATCTTCATACCGTAGAGATCTATCACAGTTTGAACAATTTTTATCCGAAAAAAATATAAAAGCTATTCCACAAGTTACTGAAAAAACTATTAGATTATTTCTAATCAATCTTAATGAGAATGAATTATCAAAAAGTTCGATCTCAAGAAAACTTTCTGCTTTGAGGAGTTTTTTTGATTATGCCGTTCAGCAAATAGAAAATGCTGTAAATCCGGTAAAAAAAATTAAAAATCCAAAATTTAAAAGAAAACTGCCCGGTACGATTAATCTTGATTCTTTTTACGAAATTATTAGATTACTTGATGAAGATGATGACCTCTACAGGAGGAATTTGAACAAAGCAATATTCGAACTGTTATACGGATGCTCACTTCGAGTATCGGAACTTTGCTCACTTAAAGTTCATGATGTGAATCTCACCAATCTTACTATCAAAGTTTTCGGAAAGGGTTCAAAGTATCGAATAGTTCCCCTTGGAGAAAAGTCCGCCGAAGTTATTAAAAACTATTTAGAACAAAGGAAGGAGGAAGGTAAAAACAAAAATTTCTTTTCGAACAAAGATGGAAACCCTATTGACCGATGGTATGTATACCGCTTAGTGAAAAAATATTTAAGTAAAGTAACCGATATTGAGCAGAAAAGTCCGCATATATTACGTCATAGTTCTGCAACAGAAATGCTTAATAGAGGTGCAGATTTAATGGCGGTTAAAGAAATACTCGGTCATGAAAATCTTTCAACCACACAGATCTACACGCATGTGAGTGTAGAGCAATTAAAAAAATCATATAAATCAGCACATCCAAAATCATAAAGGAGAAACTATGAATATTCAAATTACCTCCCGAAAATTTAGAGCGAAAGATTCGCTGAATAATTTTATTAAAGATGAGGTACAAAGCCTGAGTAAGTTTAATCCTGATATAATGGATGCAAATGTTGTATTGAGTTTTCTCCACAATAATAACAGTGTTAAATCAGCTGAAATAATTTTACACGTTCCCGGTAAAGTGTTTAGAGCCGACGAAAATTCAGATGACTTTAGAAAATCGGTTAGTATGGCAACTGAAAAATTAGCCAGACAGTTGAAAAAGCTTAAAACAAAAAGATTGGCAAAAAAGAGATAAATGAATATCGGTAAAAAAAATATTTCCCGTAAAAATAATATTACTGTTGAATTCTTTTACAAAAATGCTTCAAGACAATTTAGGCTGAAGCAGCTTAATGAAGAAGTAGGATTGGAAAGATTAATCACAGATCAAAACTTACACAGACCCGGTTTAGCTTTAGCCGGGTTTGTGGATTTATTTTCTTTTAACCGTGTGCAGATTTTCGGCAATACGGAAGTAAGGTATCTGAAACAGTTAAAACCGAGTGATAGAATATCAGCCCTTGAAAAAATTTTCCAATTCGAAATCCCTTGCATGATTTTCACAAACGGAAATAAACCTCCCAAGGAAGTTTTTGATTTAGCAAATGAACATAAAGTAGCTATATTCGAATCAGACTATTCCACTACAAAAATTTCATATTTAGTTAGCGATTTTTTAGATGACCAATTTGCCGAGCGAATTTCTATTCATGGTTCCTTTGTTGATGTTTATGGTGTAGGAATGTTGTTCGTGGGAAAATCCGGCATCGGAAAAAGTGAAGTTGCTTTAGATTTAGTTGAAAGGGGACACCGACTTGTTGCCGATGATGTTGTTATATTAACTAAAAAAGGTGAAGGAATTTTAATGGGCTCCGGAACCGAACTCGTAAAGCATTTTATGGAGTTACGCGGTGTTGGTATTATTGATGTGAGAAGTATGTTCGGAATACGGGCAATCAGATTTCAGAAGAGATTGGAATTGGTTATCGAATTGGAAATATGGGATGATAAAGCACACTATACACGCACCGGATTAGACGATAATTCAATCAATATCTCGGATGTTGAAATACCATACATTAAACTTCCCATTATACCCGGGAAAAATTTGACCGTCATTTCGGAAATAATAGCACTTAATTATTTACTTAAACACTATGGATATGATGCTGCAAAAGAACTGCAAAAAAGTTTAACTGATGAAATTCAAAAGAAAAGGAAGGATGTCAATAGAGTAATAAATTATTTCGAGCATGATTTTGAATAAAATTATTCGCTTGACTTGATGAGACTCTTTTAGTAACTTCGCACCGAAATTATGAAACACTTTTATTATTTTTCAAAAAACAAACTAAAATTCGTCGAAATTAAGAACTTTTACAGGAAATTTGTTTTCCTTGTAATGTTCTTTTCCGTAATAAATGCATTCCTTGTATTCAGCGGCTATTTTATTGTAAATGAGATACTTAATCCGGATTCGGAAGTAAAAGCTCTTCAACAGAAAAATAGAAATTTACAAAACCAGCTTTCAGAACTAATAAATAAGTATGAAGATTTTGAATCTGATCTTGATAATCTAATCTCACAAAGTAACGATTTACGCTTAAAAGTTAATTTAGAACCGCTAACCGAAGAAGACAGAAATGTTGGTGTGGGCGGTAGCGTATTCGAAAATTATATTCCGAATAACTCAATTGAATTTGATAACCTTCTTAAGCGATTAAATTCTTACGTAGATCAAATAAACACCAAACTGGAACTTGAAAAAAATAATTATTCCGAAGTTGAAAAAACTTTAGAACTTAATGAACAACTTTACGCAGCAATTCCTGCAATTGTACCCATTAAAGGAAGAATTACCGATAGCTTCGGAATGAGAATGCACCCGATTTTGAAAATAAGAAGAATGCACACCGGTACTGATTTTGTTGCAAATGTTGGAACTCCTGTCTATGCACCGGGAGGCGGCGTTGTTTCTTTTGCCGGAAGACGAGGTGGCTACGGTATAACTCTTGAAATTGACCACGGCTTCGGGTATAAAACCATATTTGCACATTTATCGAAAATTCTTGTTAAGAAAGGTCAAAAAATTACCCGTGGTGACCTAATTGCTGAAAGCGGCAATTCAGGCAAACTTTCCACGGGTCCACACTTACATTACGAAGTACGACACAATGGTATAGCTTTGAACCCCAAGAATTTTATGTATGATGACGTTGATCTGTTTGAAGTTGTTTCCAGGTAACAAAATCAAAAATATAACCCTTTATTAGAGGAGTAATACTCTATGATATGGACAGTTGAATTAGCCTCTTACTTGGATGATGCCCCTTGGCCTGCAACTAAAGAAGAGCTAATTGACTATGCTGAGCGAATTGGCGCTCCTTTGGAAGTAGTTGAAAACCTTAATGAATTGGAAGATACGGAAGAACCTTACGAATCTATAGAAGATATCTGGCCGGATTACCCGAGCGATGAAGATTTCTTCTATACAGACGATGATGATTTTAATTAATTCTGAATTATAATGGTTGACCAACTTAATCAGATACTTGGGCAACCCCACGCCGTTAAACAACTTTTCTCCTTAATTGAAAATAATAGGGTACCTAATGCTTTACTCTTTACCGGCCCTCCCGGAGTCGGTAAATTTTTTACCGCACTGCAGTTTGTAAAATCATTTAATTCAGAAAAACACTTTCGAAAAATTGAACAGTTCGAAGAACCATTTGTTAAATATATCTTTCCTCTGCCAAGAGGGAAGAACGAAGATTCCGAAAGTTCAGGTACCGACAAATTAACAGACAAACAACTTGAAGGAATAAAAGAAGAGTTAATTAAAAAGCAATCGAATCCATTTTATAAGTTACGGATTGAAGATGCCAACATTGTCAAGATAAGCAGTATTAGAGAGATTAGAAAATTTTTAAGTCTTCAATATGACGATATCAAATATAGATTTGTTATAATTGAGGAAGCTCACCTTATGAACAGTCAATCGCAGAATGCATTACTCAAATCACTTGAAGAACCTCCTGATGGCGTTGTTTTTATATTAATTACTCCTTTTGAAGAACTTCTTCTGCCAACTATTAAATCCCGAAGCTGGCAAATTAAATTTAGTAGTCTGCCAAACGAAATTATTCAAAAGATTCTTGTTGAAAAATTCCAATTTGACTCTAAAGAATCGGCAAAAGCGGCAGTTTTTTCTTCCGGCTCAGTTCATAAGGCGGTTGAGTTGATTGAAAACGATATGTCTTCTTTGTTGGATTCTACTATCAAGATATTAAGATTTTCGCTTGCTGGATGGTTTAACTCGGCCTACATCGAAATAAAAAATGCAACTGATGATTTCGCTCGTCATAAAGTAAAAGAAATTTTAGTGTTAATTCAAAATTGGTTGACGGATATACAAAAAAATAAAATTGAATTCGGTTCTTATTATTTTGACGACTACAAAGACACATTGCAAAAATTCAATAAAAACTTTCCTCACGTACAAATAAATGAAATTCATGCTAAAATTGATGAATTACTTCAATCAATGGATAAAAATATCCTATTGAATGTTATTCTCTTAAACCTTATTTTGCAATTAAATTCCACTGCAAATAGGAAATAGAGATGTATAAAATAGATTTTTCCTTTCTTCACAGCAAATCTTTAACTGAAGATGATATTAAACATATAGAAGAAAAAGCAAACCATCGTTATAAAGATATTCTCCAGCACTCAATTCATCATCCAAATCACACAAACATTAGCGGCTGCTTAAGCTGTGGAGCAGATTGTATGATGGATACACCGATTGATAACCGGAGAATAATAGAAGTTAATTGTAAAGGAATGCTTGGTTGTCATTTCGCGGAGATAAGCAGTCAGCTTGAAACTTTACCCGAAATAGGCGACAGAGTTATTTTAAGTGATGAAGACTATTATGAAATCGGTATCGTTAAAGAAAATTCCGAACTCATAAAAATCAAAAGAGCTGAACTTGGATTATATGGCGAAAAACTTCCTCAAGTTATTAGAATTGCAGATCAAAATGATATCCAAAAGTATAATAAAAATTTACTTGATGAAGTTCACGCCAAACCAATATTCTTTAAATTAGTTGCTAAGCATGATCTGAATATGAAATTAGTTCATATCCATTACCAATTTGACAGGAAGAGATTATTTTTCTTTTACACATCGGATGGACGTGTGGATTTTAGGGAATTGGCAAAAGATTTAGCATCGGAATTTAAAACCCGGATTGAACTTAGACAAATGGGGGTTCGTGACGAAGCCAAAAACATAGGCGGATTAGGTACCTGCGGAAGAGAATTTTGCTGCTCTTCATTCTTAAATAACTTCAAAAGAATTTCTACTCAACTTGCTAACGACCAAAATCTTAATACAAACCTTTCGAAATTGAGTGGCCCTTGCGGTAAACTGAAATGCTGTATCTCTTTCGAAATAGATGAAAATTAAGCTGTTGAGTGTTTGCTTCTCCTTTCTATTGGGAACATCTTTTTATATTTTTCAATTATAATGTAAAACAACTTATGGAAAATTAACTATGAGAAAAGCTGTTATTGTATCTGCCAAAAGAACACCAATCGGCTCATTTCAAGGAACCTTATCAACCGTACCGGCTACAACTTTAGGAAGTATTGCTATCAAATCTGTGCTTGACGATGTTAACTTGGATTATTCCTTAGTTGATGAAGTTATAATGGGAAATATTTTATCAGCGGGATTAGGGCAAGCGCCTGCGAGACAGGCTGCAATTTTTGCCGGATTACCTGTTCAAACCGAATGTTTAACAATCAATAAAATGTGCGGCAGCGGTTTGAAAGCCGTTATGCTTGCTCATCAAGCAATTCAAATCGGTGATGCAGATATTATAGTTGCCGGCGGAATGGAAAATATGAACTTATCACCTTACCTTTTGCCGAAAGCAAGAACCGGTTACAGAATGGGGAATGGCGAGATTATTGATTCGATGATTAAAGACGGTTTATGGGATGTATATAATGACTTCCATATGGGGAGTTGTGCAGAAGCTTGTGCAAGAGACTTCAAATTTACACGTGAAGAGCTTGATGAATTTGCTGTTAATTCATACAAGAGAGCATTGAAAGCTCAAGAAGAGGGTTTATTTAATGATGAGATTGTTCCGGTTACCGTGAAATCGAGAAAAGGAGAAACTGTTATTGACAAAGATGAGGAACCGGGAAATGTTAAGTTTGATAAAATCAGTTCGTTAAAACCGGCATTCGAAAAAGATGGGGTGGTTACTGCGGCAAATTCATCCAAAATTAATGACGGAGCCTCAGCTGTTCTTGTTATGTCTGAAGAGAAAGCTAAAGAACTCGGACTTAATCCAATTGCAGAAATTGTAGCACAAGCATCAGCCGCAAGGGCGCCAATAGAATTTACAACCGCACCTGCAGACGCGATTCAGAAAGTATTGAAAAAAGCTAACCTCACAAAAGATGATATTGATTTGTATGAAATTAACGAAGCTTTTGCCGTAGTTTCACTTGCAGTAAATAAATTGGTTGGTCTGAAGATGGACAATGTAAATGTGAATGGAGGGGCAATTGCTCTCGGGCATCCTATCGGAGCAAGCGGAGCCAGAATTCTAACCACTTTACTGTATCAAATGAAGAGACAAAATGCCGAATTAGGATTAGCATCGTTATGTATTGGCGGCGGTGAAGCATCTGCATTAATTGTAAAGAAAATTTAAGGGAGCATGAGGATGGAAATTAAAAATGTAGCAGTGATTGGTGCAGGAACTATGGGCAACGGTATTGCTCATGTTTTTGCTCAAAGCGGTTTCGATGTACAATTTGTTGATATTAAAGATGAATTCATCGAAAAAGGTCTTGTAACAATATCTAAGAATCTCGATAGACAGATTAAAAAAGAAATAATTTCCGAAGATGACAAATCTAAAATCTTAGCTAAAATCACAAAAGTTATTGGTGTAGAAAATGTATCGCCTGACACAGATTTTATAGTTGAAGCAATAATTGAAAATAAGGAAGCTAAGCTGTCTGTTTTCAATATGTTAGAAGAAATAGTTAAAAAAGATTCGATTTTTTCATCAAATACCTCATCAATATCTATAACAGAGTTATCCGCTGGAATAAGGCCCGATAAATTTATTGGGATGCACTTTATGAATCCCGTTCCGGTGATGAAATTAGTCGAAGTAATAAGGGGTTACTCTACAAGCGATGAAACTTATAATATTGTCAAATCACTTTCGGAGCAGCTTGGAAAAACACCGGTAGAAGTTCATGATTATCCTGGTTTTATTTCGAATCGTGTATTGATGCCGATGATTAATGAAGCTATATTTGCTCTTTATGAAGGTGTGGCAAGCGCTGAGGCAATTGATACTGTTATGAAATTAGGAATGAATCACCCAATGGGTCCTTTAACTTTAGCTGATTTTATTGGATTAGATGTATGTCTTGCCATAATGGAAGTTCTTTATGAAGGCTTTAATGATCCCAAATATAGGCCCTGTCCGCTCCTTAAAAAGATGGTTGCGGCCAAAAAACTTGGTAGAAAGTCCGGTGAAGGTTTTTATAAATACGAAGGTTGATTACTGGGTAAATGAACTCCGAAAAACGTTTTTATACTTTTAAAAGATTTTTGACAGTTCGTAAATATTTACGGGCTTTTCAAAATAAAATTTCTCTTTTCAATCTGCCAGAGTACACGACTTTCAGTATCTATGCGATAGCTATTGGAGCAATTGTAGGATTTGCTGCAGTAGGCTTCCATCATTCAATTGAATATTTGAACAATTTATTTTTCGAAAAGACGGTCGAAGATTTCTTTTTTCTTGGAGCAGCAACCGTGATTTTACTTCCGGCTTTTGGGATGCTTCTGCAGAGCATTATGATTATGATAGCTCCGGAAACTTCTAAAAAGAGGGGAGTAGGAGAGGTAATAAAAGCCGTTGCTTTGCGAGGTGGATTTATTTCTTTTCGTACCACACTGTTTCATTTTATTGCCCCGGTAATAAGTATAGGAACTGGAAATACTGTTGGACCTGAAGGCCCTGCAGCCCAACTTGGCGGCGGAGTTGCAAGTAAAGTTGCAAATCTAATTGGTTCATCTGATTCAAGACGAAGAATGTTCACCGCCGCCGGTGCAGGAGCAGCTATTTCTGCAATTTTTAATTCGCCAATGGGGGGAATATTTTTTGCCTTAGAAATCATATTATTAAATGACTTTCATGCTCCCACTTTCTCTGCTCTTATTTTGGCTTCTGTTACAGCCAGCGCTATTTCTAGAATATTCTTAGGAAACATATCTGTTTTTGTATTTGAAACACCCCAAATAGGTTCGTATGCCGACTTTTACTTTTACATAATACTCGGAGTTTTAGCAGGTATTCTTTCTATACTTTTTATAAAGTATTCTAACTCTATTAATAACATAATTAAAGCCTTGTTAGCTAAATCTATTCCCCAATGGTTAATTATGGTGACTGCAGGTTTGTTTGTTGGTGTAAGTGGGTATTTTTTCGAGGAAATTTTTGGGTTCGGTTATTCTGCAATTAATAAGATTTTGGCTAATTCATTAACAGTTCAGGTTGTATTGGTACTATTAATATTAAAATTTCTGTTAGTCCCTTTAGTCCTAAATTCTGGTGGATTCGGAGGAATATTTGCTCCGTCATTGTTTATGGGAGCATGCTTGGGATTTTCATTTGTTTATGGGCTGAATTCTATATGGGGGCTAAATCTTGATTCTACAATATTTGTTTTAGTTGGTATGGGAGCAGTCTTAGGTGGTGTTAACAGCATACCAATTTCTGCTATTCTTATAATTTTTGAGATGACTAAAGATTATTCTTTTATATTGCCGTTAATGCTGGCTGTAGTCATCAGTACTATGCTTGTTCAGCTTGTTTTACGTGGTTCAATTCACACAAAACATTTGGAGCAGGAGGGTTTTAACATCTCATCGGGTCGTGAAACAAATATACTCAGGTCGCTTACAGTCGAAGATGCAATGTCTACAAATATTCTTACGATACAAGAAAATACACCGTTGCCCAAATTGGTTTCTCTTTTTATGGAAAGCAATACAAGCCAGTGTTATACTGTGGATGAAAACGGAAAACTAAGTGGAGTAATTTCACAGAACGAACTTCGTCCTATTATACAAGAATATGATAATTTAAAGCATTTTATGGTTGCTAAAGATCTGTCGAATCCAAATATTGCCAAGGTTTCAGCAAATATGGATTTGGATTCTGTTATGAGCCGATTTAGTAAAGAAAATCGGGATGAATTTCCGGTAGCATCTGCAGATGACCCTGATATTTTAGTCGGAGTAATTTCACGGCAAAATGTAATAGATGCATATAATAAAGAAAGTTTTAAAATGAATCTTGCCGACGGGCTTTCAGAGGAATTGAAAACAATAAGCAAAAACAAAATAGCTTCTGTTTCTGATGGATATTCTATATATGAAAAAGCTGCACCAGACGTATTCATAGGGAAAACTCTTGGAGAATTAAGACTGAGAAATAAATATGGACTTGAAGTTCTAATGATAAAAAAAGAATCGGGAGATGTATTTGATAAAGATTCAAAAACGGAAATCAATATTCCGGATGCAAATTATATAATTGAAAAAGGTGACTTATTAGTTTTATTCGGGAAAGATGAAAAACTTCATAAATTTGCCGAATTGTAAGAATATCAAAAAGCACACATAATGTATATTATGTAAACAATCTTTTCCCCTTATAGCTAACCGCATTATCCTTCATTCAATTCACTTAGATTATCCCGGCAAATTTTAGGTAAACAAATACAATGAGAACAAACAAAACGAAATAATAGAGTGGTGATTTTCTTTTTACTCTATGCCGTGTACGTGCCACACGGAATCCCAAACGACGTTTCCTTCGTTCAAGTTCCTTTAATTCTTCATCTTTTTCAGGGTCATAAAAGCGCGGTGTGTAATCAAAAACTCTATGTTGTGTTTTCTTAAAAAACATTTATTTCTCTGCGATTATACGCAATTTATTTTCTTCTAAATTAATACTCAAATCCTTTGCATTTCTGGAAATGATCTCACCATCTAAATGAACAAAATAAGGTATATCTAATTTAATTGTGAAGTTTTCAGAAGTATAAAAACGAGCTTTATCAACTTTCTTTAGTTTATTAACCAATGCCAAGGGCAATTTTTTAATTATTTCCAAACGCGTTGTAAAATCAATTGTAGTGAGGTTAAGTCTTTTATCAGTTGGATCAGCCTCAGGGCATAAGAAAAATCCGCCGCCCGATGTTTTGCCGTTACCGATTGTCATCATCAAAAATTTACCATGATTTTCTTCATTACCAAAGTTAAAGTTTATATCTAAAGGTGTTAATGATCTAAGAGCTTGAAAAACTGCTGCAACATACGACATAACACCTGCCAATTTTTTACCTGTTTGATTGAGATGTGCTACATAAGCATCAAATCCAACTCCAACAGCATTTATAAATCTTCGGCGAATTTTTGTTTCATCCTCATTAATTATTTTACAAACCCCTATATCAAATTCAATCAAATGATTATTTTGAGGATCAAAAATAGTCTCTAAATATTTTTTTGATTTATATAAATACCTGCTTGCATCATTCCCGGAACCAAATGGCAATAAGCCTAAGATTTTGTGGGAGTGAAGGTCAAAACCATTAACAATTTCATTGACGGTACCGTCCCCTCCTACGGAGATTATAAAATCAATTTCATCGTTTGAACAAAGATTCTCGGCAATTTGAATGGCATGACCTCGATATTCGGTAAAAAACAATTCAACCGTAGCATCGTATTTTTTCGATTCGGTCAGTATCAGTTCGGATACATTTAATTTTCTAACTTTGCCTGCAGTAGGATTTATTATAAAAGCATATTTTTTCAAGTAAGAACCATTATCCGTTAACTGAATAAAGCAGAAATATATTGTTTGGCATCAAATGTTTGTAAATCATCAATCCCTTCACCAACACCAACATACCTTACGGGTATTTCCAATTCTTTTGTAACTTGAAAAACAATTCCACCTTTAGCCGTACCGTCTAACTTAGTAACTATTAGTCCGGTTAAATCTGTGAATTTAGAAAATTCTTTAGCTTGAATTATCGCATTCTGACCTGTATTGCCGTCAACAACTAAAAATGTTTCATTAGGAGCATAATCAATTACTTTGCTTAATACTTTTCTAATTTTTCTTAATTCTTCCATCAAATTATTTTTTGTATGAAGTCTACCGGCTGTATCGATGAGTACAACATCTGCGTTTTCTTTTTTCGCCTGAAGAAGAGTCTCGTAAGCAACTGAAGAAGGATCGGAACCACTTTGTTTAGAAATAACATCAACTCCTGCTCTCTTTGCCCATATATCAAGTTGCTCATTTGCCGCTGCTCTAAAAGTATCACCGGAACCAATAATAACTTTTAACCCTGACTTCTTGTAATTATTAGCTAACTTACCAATTGTTGTTGTCTTCCCTGCTCCGTTAACGCCAACAATTAAAATAACAAACGGTTTGTAGTCTTTAATTTTGACAAGTTCTGTTGTTCCGTTTTCATGAGTGATAAGAATTTCTTCAAGAGTAGATTTTAATGTCTCAACAACTGTATCCTTTTCTCTATCGGGATTTTTTCTAAGGTTTTCTCTGACTTTTTCTATTATTTCCATCGATGTATCAACACCAATATCGCAGGAAATCAAAATTTCTTCCAGTTCATCTAACGTAGCATCATCAAGTTTCGCCTTGCCTGTTAGAGTTTCATTAATACCTGTGAAAAGTTTGTCTTTTGTTTTTTTTAGACCGTCGGTAAGTTTTGTTAAGTTAATATTTTTAAAGAAGTTCATTTTTCTTAAACCTCAACGCTTCAATCGATCTGATAATGTAACCAATTAAAGAGATAACACACATAAAAATTACCAAAATATTGTAGATATTAAATATTGTTTGATATTCCCCAAGCCCCATCACAAGAGCAAGTAAATATATACCGAGAATAAGGACAGTAATTTTACCAAGCATATTTGAAGGGAGCACCTTACCAATTATATTACTTATCATTAGACCACCGGTAAAAATTAATAAATCACGAGCTACAACAATTATAAGTATGTATTCCGGGAGCATGCCATTTAGGTACAAAGTAACTGCAATAACACCAACAGCAAGTTTATCGGCTAAAGGATCAATTATTTTACCAAGTTCGGTTTCATCATCATATTTTCGTGCGAAATAACCATCCAAATAATCCGTAATAGCGGCTAAAATCATTAAAAAAGCAGCCATAAATCGATGAATTTCACCTTGCTCCAAATTCTGCAAAAAATAGAATATTGGAATAGTCAGTAAAACTCGAGAAAAACTGAGGTAATTTGAAATTGTATTTATTCTATCGATTTTGATCATATTAGCTATTTATTACCTTAGAAAAATAGAGTAACTATATAAAAATATATTTACTTATCGCTCGCAATTACAAAATATTCTACATCTTATTCATCATAAAATTCTTTTAGAAATTCTTCATCAATCGGGACGGGGTAATTTCCCGAAAAACATGCAGTACAAAATGAATCCGGTGTATGATCAACCATTGCTTCAAGCATTTGGTCATGAGTTAGATATGCTAAACTATCAACATCCAAATGCTCCCGTATTTTATCAATATTTTCAAATTTGTTTGCAATCAATTCGTTCTTGGATGGGAAATCCATTCCATAGTGGCACGGAAATAAAATTGGAGGTGATGAAATCCGCAAATGGATTTCTTTCGGACCGGCTTCTCTAATCAGTTTTACAAGCTGTTTTGAGGTGGTTCCTCGAACTATTGAATCATCGATAATGACAACAGTGCGATCCTCTAATACACCTTTTACGGTATTAAATTTTATTCTGACTCCAACTTCCCTTTTGGCTTGTCCTGGTAAAATAAAAGTACGTCCAATATAGTGACTTCTTATTAAACCTATCTCTAACTTGGAAGGAATACCCATTTTAGTGAGTTGATTTTCATACCCAATGGCAGCGGTATTTGAGCTATCCGGAACACTCATAACTATTACTTTTTCACCATCTTTATCTTTAACAGGATGATGAGTGGCTAAAACTTTCCCTAATTTTCTGCGCATTTTATCAACATTGCTGCCAAAGATTTTACTGTCAGGTCTCGAAAAATAAATATATTCAAAGACACAATGTTTTTTCTCTCTATCCGCATCAAGAATTTTATATGATTTGATTTTCCCGGTTTTACAGACTTCATCGTCTATAACAACTATTTCGCCGGGTTTAACTTCTCTAATATATTCTGCAGAAAGAATATCCAACGCACAAGTTTCCGATGTAATTATATATGAACCGTTTAATTTACCGATACAAAGCGGGCGTATGCCGTACGGGTCTCGTGCACCGACTAATTTTGTATCTGTAAGTAAATTAATGCTGTATGCTCCTTCAACTTGTTTGAGAGCATCTCTTATTTGGTCGACTTGATTTTCCAATCTGCTGCGTGCAATTAAATGCAGTATCACTTCCGTATCACTACTAGTTTGGAAAATTGCACCTTCGTTTACTAATTTTTCTCTAATAATTCTTGCATTGGTAAGATTACCATTATGTGATATCGCAAGATGACCCATTCTGTAATTAACTATAAAGGGCTGAATGTTTTTGGCGGCATTTGCAGCACCCGTTGTCGAGTACCGATTGTGTCCGATTGCAGCAGTGCCTTTTAGTTGATCAAAAATCTTTGGATTTGCAAAAACTTCCGAGACTAATCCTAAGCCTTTTGTTTGATAGATGTGAGGCTTACCATCTTCTTTCTTTTCAATACTAACAATTCCGGCAGCTTCTTGTCCCCTATGCTGTAATGCGTGAAGCCCGTAATAAACGTTTACGGCTGCATTGGTTGAATTATAAATACCAAATACACCGCAATTAGAACGAGGTTTATCGATTTGCAATACTTCTTCTCTCTTAAGGCTAAAGTTATTTGAGTGAATTTACTAAATAGCGAGATGCTTCAATTACATCTCATTTTTTAATCGTCTAAGATAATTAATCTTACTTCTCTATACAAAGGGAATTAATAGGCATGCTAAGATTTTGTCAAGGAAATTTATTGATCGGGTAAGATAATTTCATTGAGAAACGTAAGAACGATAGAAATTAGAAAGAACAAAGCAATTGCCGCAAATATAATCGAAGCAATTAATTCCCATAGTTTTATGCCTTTCCCTCTTCTCACTAACGCTTTTGATTATTGTTCTTGATCAATTCATGTAGATAAAATAAAACCTCGTTAAAGAACACGAGGCGGAAAGAAAACTTTGTCGGAACGGCGGGATTTGAACCCGCGACCCCTTGAACCCCATTCAAGTGCGCTACCGGGCTGCGCTACGTTCCGAACTTAAATTTTAGATTGTAAATCTACTAAAAATTGTTTTATTTCTTCAAGGTCACTCTTAAGAGAATTAAGTTCTTCACGCAATTTGGGTTGAGGAGTTGGAGGTTTTATGTTATTCTGTTCTTCAGAAGGTGTAATTCCGGTTTCTTCTTCTAATATTCTTTTTGCTCCTTCAATAGTATATTTTTCGTCTCTAAGAAGTTTCTTTATACGCAAGATTAAATTAATGTCTTTATTGGTATAAATTCTATTACCAGCCCTGTTCTTGCCCGGCTTCAGAATTTCAAATTCCGATTCCCAATAACGAAGAATGTATTGCTCAAGTCCGGTTATTTTGCTTACTTCGCTAATTGAGTAGTATAATTTTTTTAGTCCGAAATCTTTCATTATCCACCTTTCAAATTGTGGTTTAGATAAAATAAGTAATCCTAATAATAATTGCAATATTATTATATCACATAACTATTTTGTTTAAGATAGTGCTCTAACTCTTTATAAAGCAATAAGGTAAAGAATTATCCTAAAATAAATATTTAGATTAATTTGTTCAGCGAAAAATCTTTTAACGAAGCTTGGAAATTAGAAATGCTGCGGCTATATAACTATTTATTTTAAAGCCGGAGATATAACCATTGCAGGCAGGCGCAGTTACTAATGTTTTTCTAAAGTCTTCTCTCTCTGCAAGATTTGAAATATGGACTTCTACCTTTGGTATCTTACAGACTGAAAGTGCGTCTCGCAAGGCTACTGAGGTGTGTGAAAATCCCCCCGGATTAATTATTATTCCGTCAAAATAGCTGGGAGCAGATTGGATTTTATCAATCAATTCTCCTTCGTGATTGCTTTGGAAAAACTCAAATTTATAGTCCGGAAATTCTTTTTTTAACTCAATTTCAATATCAGTTAATGTGAAAGTGCCGTATTGCTCTTTTTCTCGTTTACCAAGCAAGTTTAAATTGGGACCGTTTAATACAAGTATCTTCATCAGTTAGCATCCATCTCTTCGATAATTTCTCGCAGGCGCGGTGGCATGTAAACACTGTCTATTCCTAACTCATTCAAAGCAGCAGAGAGCGTCATTACCTTACGTTGTGTTGATGAGAGTTTGTTTATTACGATAACCTTGCTCTCCTTGAGAATACAATACCCGCCCTTAAAATCTCCCCTTTCAAATCTTACTGTTGCACCCATTTGGTTTGCAAGTGATTTTAAGTCCTGTAAAATTGTTTCAAATTCTTTTTCTTTTATTTTCATGTGCGTTTCTGTAAGGGTTTAAACGTAACTAAAAAGATAATCAGAATATTTGAAAATAACAGAATTAACGGAAAAGGTCCTAACTCAATAATTCTATTTTTTAGTAAATCAATTAAATAACTTTGTTCAAAACTTTCCGAGAAAAGTTGGCTGATTACTTTAATGTCATACTTAAAAATCAGGTAGACTTCAAAAGGTGTTGTTACAAGCAGTGTTATTGCAACAATAAATAACCATCCGTTAGTTTTTAGATTAATCTTTGATAACGCTAAAAAAAGTATAAAACATAATAGAAATGAAATATAAAAAATAAGTGTAACGAAAAACACCGGGAGAAGTGATTCGAGAGTGAATTTCAAATTTTGATTTGCATAAATTGACTTCAGCCCCATTGTTTCCGCATCAAAAAATTGACTGATTAGCAGCAGTTTTGTAAGATAACTCCCCGTAAAAACTGCGAAGGCTACTATCATTAAAAAAAGAACACTTTTCGAAATTTTATTTAGATTTTCCATAATTTACTTTCTTTAATTAACAAAAAATATCAAAAAAAGATGAATATTGCTTCAATAGATATAGGCTCAAATACTGTTCTACTTCTCATTGCTGAAATTGATTCGGGTTCTCCAGAAATAAAAACAATTTTAAATAGGTATGAAGTGCCGAGACTTGGTAGAGGATTGAAAAAAGACGGCAATATTAGTGATGATTCAATCAAAAAATTGCTGGATGTTTTATCATCTTACAAAAAATTAATTGATGAATATAATTGTTCAAAAGTTCTTTGCACTGCAACTAATGCAATGCGTATAGCAAAAAATTCAGAAGAAATAATAAAAAAGGTAAAATCTGATTTTGATATTGACATTAAAGTAATTCCGGGCGAGCGAGAAGCCGAGCTTTCTTTTTTAGGTGCATCATCTTCACTTCCCGAAGCAAAGAGAAAAATTGTAGTCGATATAGGCGGAGGAAGTACGGAAATTATTTTCGGTGAAGATGAAAAAATAATTTTTAAAAAAAGTTATCCGGTTGGTGCGGTAAATACTACAGAGACATTTATTCATCAGCAACCGCCTAATAAAAACGAAATAAGCCAACTTGAAAAATTTGTCCAAAATACTTTTGCTGAACTGAAAGAGAGTATGCCACAAGGTATGCCTTTAATTGCCGTTGCCGGAACCCCCACTTCCCTTTCGGCAATAAACCTTAAGCTGAAGGAATATGTTGATAAAAAAGTAGAAGGTTCCCGTTTATTGTTGGATGATATTAACAATTTAATTTCGGAATTCTCGTCTCTTACACCTGATGAGATTTTGAATAGATACGATAAGATTATTAAAGGAAGAGAAGATGTTATACTTGCTGGTACAATAATACTTAAAACCGTATGCGAACTAAGTGGAAATAATCAAATAACAGTCAGTGGAAGAGGAATTCGTTACGGGTCGGTGGTGGGATATTTGAATCATGCAATCGGTAAGAAAGGATAAAAATATAAAGCTGCGGTAATGACAATATATGTCAAGATTCCCATCACGGTTGAATATAACTTGTTTCTTGTTTGTGCATAATAGCCCCAAATCAGCATCATTAAACTCCATAGTATTAGCAACGCTTCAATGAATAACAGAATATAAGCCGGACCTTCTTTAACGATATACGGCGGAGGATTATACGTAAACCAATACGGACCGAATAATGCATAATGAACCGGCGAAAGCACAACAAGAGACATCAAAAGAGGTATGAAAGAATAGACAATGATTGCGTAATTATCCCGGAACCTGTTATCTAATCCAAAAACTGAGTTTAACTTTGTAAATAAGTATGCAATGAAGATTAAAAGGATGAACGAAGCACCAATCATTATTAATAAATTGAGGAAGAAGTAATCCGACTTGACTGAATTAATCTCATTAAAACTGCTCAAAATTATTGCAATCAAAAAGAGTTTTATTCCTATCAACGAATTAAGGAAGATTAGAAAATTTTTATGCTCTGCTTCAATAATTTTTGTAAATGTATTAACGGGAGATTCAATGATTGAAGAAATTGTATGCCATAGATCTATGTTGACAATTCTGGTTCGCAAAAATGCTTTACAATTTACACAGCTATATTTATAAATTGGATTTTCTACGCCGCAGTTTGGACAAATTTGAATGTTCTTCATCTCCCCCTCTATCGTAAGAAAAATCTAACTTCTAATTGCGGTGTTCTCGTAACAGGATCGGGCGTAACGTTAAAGTCGAACAGATGCGCATCCACATATGCATCAACAAGCTGAAGGAAATAAGTAAGCCCAATGTAAATAGCAAATTCATCTCTTTGATCCCGATAGAAATCTCTTAAATTTTTGTAATTATCATTGGTGAAATCACTTTGCACATATAAATCACTGTATTTATTGTAAGTATCATTATTATCAATCCACACATAAGCAAAGTAACCGATGAAACCCCAAACAACCGGAATTTTCCAATATGATTCGTTGTAAAATTGTCCAAACCCGGGTAAAACTGCGCTTCTGAGGACAGCACCCCAAGGTGATTTTTCCATCACAAATACGCTGTCTTCATTTGTTTGGACGTTGCCGGTTGAATCTTGTTCCGTTTGAGCATAAACTGCGGTGGTAAGAATCAAAAGGAGAAGCAATATTTTAATAATTGTATTTGCCGACAATCTCAAAAAGCTCGAATAATCTTTCAAGTTCATCATTTGAATAAAACTCAATTACAATTTCACCTGATCCGTCTTTTTTCTGTTTACATAAAACTTTTGTGCCAAATATACCACGAAGTTTATTTTCCAAATCACTTTGGGAAAGCATTTCAACGGTCTTAGTAGACGAAGTGTCTTTGGGCTTTTTATCTTTTTTCCCACTTAAAAACTTTTTAACAATCGCTTCAACTTTGCGAACCGATAAACCTTTCTTTTTAATTTCGTTAAGAGTTGCTATCTGTAAGTCAACGGTAGGAAGATTAATTAATGCACGGGCATGACCTGCAGTTATTTCATTATTAACCAAACTCTTTTGAACAATTTCCGGAAGTTTGAGCAAGCGAATGGAATTTGTTATAGTTGTTCTATCCTTCCCTACTTTTTCGGCAATTTCTTCTTGGGATAAATTACATTCGTCCATCAACCTTTTATATGCCTGTGCAATTTCAATTGCGTTTAATTCTTCTCTCTGAATATTTTCAATTAAAGAGAGCGCAAGCATAGCTTCTTTTGTTTCTACTTGAATTATGTATGCGGGAATTTCTTTGAAGCCGATATCTTTACAGGCTCTCAGTCTGCGCTCACCCGAAATAAGTTCATATTTCCCGTTTAATCTTCGTACGGTAATTGGCTGAATTAAACCGTTTTCAAGAATTGATCTTTTTAGTTCTTCGAGTTTATCCGGTTCGAATTCGATTCTAGGCTGATAAGGATTTGGTACAATATCTTGAGAAGGAATTTTAGCTAAAACATCAACAGATTTTCCGTCATCTTTTTTAATTTCTTGTGAAGAAACAGCCAGGGGTGATTCCGAATCTTCTCTTGCTTTTGGATTTATTAAAGCATCGAGTCCCCTGCCGAGACCCGGTTTGAGTTTTGTCATTCTTTAATTTCCTCTTGACTCTTATTTCTTTCAAGCAGTTCAGCTGCTAAAGCAATATAATTTTGTGCACCTGTTGAAATTGCATCGTATAAAATAACGGGTTTTTGATGACTTGGAGATTCCGATATTCTCACATTTCTGTGGATAACCGTATTAAAAACTTTTTCTCCAAAATATTTTTTAACTTCTTCAACAACCTGGTGCGATAAACGAAGTCTTGTATCAAACATAGTAAGAAGAACACCTTCAATAAGCAAGTTTTCATTATAATGTTTCTTCACAATGTTAATTGTATTTAGAAGTTGCCCTAAACCTTCAAGAGCAAAGTATTCGCATTGAACAGGTATTATGACTGAATCGGCGGCAGTGAGCGCATTTAACGTAAGCAAACCTAACGATGGTGGACAGTCTATAAAAACATAATCATAATTCTCGTTTATTGAACTAAGCGAATCTTTCAACAGTCGTTCTCTGCTCTCCATTCCAACAAGTTCAACTTCTGCACCCACTAAATCAATATTTGCCGGAAGTACATCCAAATTAGGCATATAAGAATTCGTAATACAATCAATCGCATCTTCTGTGCCTATTAGAGTATGATAAACAGATTTTTCCGTATTCTCGATGCCAATACCTGATGATGAATTACCTTGCGGATCGATATCAACAAGTAATGTTTTGTATTCGGCTGCAGCAATGGAAGCCGATAAATTAATTGAGGTGGTAGTCTTTCCGACACCACCTTTTTGATTTGCTATTGCAATAATTTTTGCCATAAAAGTTATTTAGGTTTAGAGTTCGATTTCTTGTCCGTATTCCATTACAATGCACTTTTTCCCTTTTTCTTCAAGCTTTGTTTTAAATTCATTTGGATCAACTTCTATAACCGGGAAAGTATTATAGTGCATTGGTATAGCTGTTTTGGGATTAACAAATTCCACAGCTCTAACAGCGTCGTCAATTCCCATCGTAAAATTATCTCCAATCGGTAAAAGCATATAATCAATTGGAGTTATTTCACCGATTAATTTCATGTCAAGAAACAGACCGGTGTCACCAGTATGATAGATATTTTTCCCGTCAATTGATAAGATTACACCAGCCGGTTCACCGCCGTAACCGCCATCAGGAGTTTGTGAACCGTGATGAGCAATAGTGAATTTTACTTTACCGAATTCAAAATCATATGACCCGCCGATGTGCATATTGTGTGCATTAAATCCTTTTGATTTTACGTATTCTGCTAATTCATTAACGCATATAAAAAGCGGTTTACATCTTTGAGCAATTTTGAACGCATCACCAACGTGATCTCCGTGTGCGTGAGTTAAAACTATAAAATCTGCATCCACATCAGCTGATTTTACTGGTGATGTAGGGTTATCATCCAAGAACGGATCGATTAGTATTTTTTTACCCTTCGAAGTGGTAATTTGAAAAGACGAATGTGAAAAATATCTTAGTTTCATTTTACACCTCTTCTATCTATTTAACAAAGCTGCATGTAAGTTATCATAATTATTCTTTGTTTTTGCCGAACTGTTCAAACAAACCTTTCCAGCCTTTATCTTTGGAAATTTTTAAGCTTTCAGTCAACTTGGTTCTAAGTGCTTCTTTTGAAAGACCTCGAGTAAGTATTCCGTCCTGTGCAATCGAGATACCGCCCGTTTCTTCAGAAACTATTACACTTACAACATCTGCTTGTTCAGTGATTCCTAAACCGGCTCTATGCCGCATTCCGAGTGCAACACCGCCTATTTCAGTTGCTTGAGAAAGAGGTAATGTACATCTCGCTGCTTCAACAACATCGTTTTTAATTATTACTGCACCATCGTGTAAGGGAGAACGCGGAAAGAAAATTGTTCGCAATAAATTTTTATTAATCTTCGCATTAATAATTTCACCCGTTTCAACAACACCTCTAATACCTGCAGTCCGAACAATAACCATAAGAGCGCCGTGCTGGTATTGTGCTAATTCAAATGCGGCATCTGTAATAATATCGGCAATGTTTTTTTCGTTACTCTTTACAAACAATCTAATAATAGGATTTCGCCCAACTAGGACCAGTAGTCTACGGATTTCCGGCTGGAATAAAATAATAAAAGCAATCACCCAAATATCTGTAACTAATTGAAGTAACCAGCCCAACGCTTTGAAGTTAGCTGCTTGAGCAATAAACGAAAGAAGCAGTACTACTACAAGTCCGATAAAAATTTGGGAAGCGATTGTTCCGCGAATTACAGTGTAAAGCTTGTAAATAATGAATGAAACTATCGCGATGTCTAAAACATCAAGTAAAGTAACAGAAAGGAATCCTATTTTGAAAATTTCCCACATATACTAAAGAGTATTTTCTCCGTTAAATTGCTTAATAAATTTTGATGCTATTACAGTTTGTACCACTTCATGAGTACGAATAAGATTAGCACCATAATTAATCGCCATTGTTTCGGCGGAGAGTGTAGCTTCTTTTCTATTTTCGATTTCCAAATCTAAACTTTTCCCCAAAAAAGATTTGCGAGAAACTCCGATTGCTATAGGTTTGTGTAAACCTTTAAACTCATTCAAACGCCGAAGAATTTCATAATTATCTTCTACCCTTTTCCCGAAACCGATACCTGGATCAATTATAATTTTATCAATACCATTTTGTTCTGCAAATTTAATTCGTTGGTGTAAATAATCATAGATTTCCAAAATAACATCATCGTAATAAGGATGTTTCTGCATTGTTTGAGGAGTTCCTTTCATATGCATTAAAATTACGGCAGCTTTTTTTCCGGCAGCAATTTTCACCATATTTTTATCGAAGGTCATTGCACTGATATCATTAATTATCCTCGCACCGGATTCTAATGCAGCTTTAGCCACTGATGATTTTGTCGTATCAATTGAAATTAATGCATCAGGATTCTGTTTTAATATTCCTTCAATAACCGGAATTACTCTGTTTATTTCTTCACTTTCATCAACAGTTTCGGAACCCGGACGAGTTGATTCACCACCGATATCCAAAACATCAGCACCAGCATTCAATAATCTTAATCCGTGTTCGATTGCTTTGTCTTTTTCGAAAAATTTTCCACCGTCCGAAAACGAATCGGGGGTTACATTGATAATCCCCATTATAACAGGATTTTCAAAAGAAAGTTTTTTGCTATGCAAATTGATTTGATAGTTATTTTTCTCTGCAAAATTATCCAGCAGACTGGTGATTTTGTGTCCTAAATCTTCATTTCCTACGGCCGTAATATCTTTGGCAATTTCTTTAAATATTGCGAATGAACCTAAGATCAAAAGGTCTACTTTATTATTATTTTCGGTTTTTGTTACATAACAAATTTCTTTATTTCTAAAGATTATATGGCGTGTACTTTCGGCCAATTCTTCGTTGAATTCTCTAATTTCCAAAGCGAGAAGATCAATTTCATACAGATCGCGGTAGATATTATACTTTTTCACATATCGCTTAAATACATAAGGAATGTTTATTTCAATTAGTTGAATAATCAAATTATCCCTCGGGATAAAATTTGTTTTGAGCGAATTAAAAACTTAAAATAAGCAAAAAATATAAGATTTTCTTAGGTAGGTAAAACAATTTTATGATATTAAATTCTTTAATTCCAATGCTGCTGCTGTTGCATTGTCTTTTGAAAAAATTGCCGAACCAGAAACAAAAACATCCGTACCGGCATCTTTTAATTTTTTTGCCGTGTTGGTATCTACTCCCCCATCTACCTCAATAAGAAAATTTAGTTCTCTTTCTTCACGAATGCTTTTCAATTCTCTTATTTTTTTAATGGAACTTTCTATGAATTTTTGTCCTCCAAAACCTGGATTAACAGACATAACAAGAACCATATCAACAAATTCCAAAATTTCACATAGAGAATTTACAGGAGTTGCGGGATTTATAGCTACTCCGGCTTTTGCTCCCAATTCTTTTATGCGTGCCACGGTTCTATGAAGATGTACAACTTCTTCTTGGTGAACGGTTAAATAATCTGCTCCGACTTTTATAAAATCTTCTAAAAAATCATCAGGTTCCTCAATCATCAAATGAACATCAACAGGAAGTTTAGTAATTTGATTTACGGCTTTTACTACAATCGGTCCAAATGTAATATTTGGAACAAATTTTCCGTCCATAACATCGCAATGAATCCAATCTGCTCCGCCCATTTCAACAGAACGGATTTCTTTTTCTAAATTTGTAAAGTTAGCCGATAATATGGATGGAGCAAGTATTCTTTCCATTTATCTACTCTGGGTTAATACAACATCTACGCTGTCACCATAACTAACCAACTTATCCTCGCTCGGATATTGGTCTATTACCGTGTTTGGTAAGAGGTTTGGTGATGCCAAATATGTTTTTTTCCCTATTCTTAACGATAGTTCTCTTAAAATCCGTTCGGCTTCAGCTAGTGATTTCGAAATTAAATTCGGTACTCTTACCATTCCTACTTGCGGACCGATACTGATTTTCAAGGTAACCGAATCACCCTTAGCTAAGAATTCTCCTTCATTTATACTTTGTTCAACTACCGTTTTTGCAGGAAACTCAGACCGAACATTTAACAAAGTATCTATTACTAGACCTAATCTTTCGACTGTTATTTTTGCATCGCGGACTGTTTTACCGAGCAGCGAGGGCATTTTAATTAAAGGGTCACCGCCGCTTATGTACAAATAAATTCTTCTACCTATTTTTACAGTTGAACCGGGTTTAGGTGTTTGAAAAATAATATGATCTTTAGGGATATTCTCATCATATTTTGGACCCTGCTCAACCGGTTCCAAACCAAGGTCTTTTAAGGCCTGAAGAGCACTTTCTTTTGGTTGTCCGACAAAATCGGGTACAACAACCTCTTCAGCAGATACATACCAAGGCATAATTGCCTTATCAAAAATGATGAGAAAAATGATGCCAACTGCAACGATTATGATAGGGTATTTAATATATTTTTTATTAAGTATGCTCATAGTGTAGTGAAAAATATGATAGCAATTTAAGAAATATTTTAATAAAAAAGCCCGCCGGTTGACGGGCTTGTTTTGATTTAATTTAAATTAAGCAGTTGCTCGTTTTAATTTATTGAGGAATATTCTTACCAACAATGCAGCAATTAACGAAGTAATAACCAACAGAGCAAAGAACTGCCAAACTTCCCAGTTCTGATAAAATCTTCCTATAAACCCGGATAAATAATTACCAACCGCAGTTGCACCGAACCAAAAGCCCATCATTAAACCCTTCATTTTTGGAGGAGCAGTTTTTGATACGAAAGATAATCCCATCGGACTCAAATGAAGTTCTCCGATTGTTACAACAAAATATGTAGAAATTAACCAGAACGGCGATACAGTTATTGATGATGTAGCTTCTCCTAAAGAATAAACACCGGGTAACCCAAGCGAAGCAACCATCATAATCATAAATGCTGCGGCAGTGAGCATCATACCTATACCAATTTTACCGGGTGATGAAGGCTCCTTCCCTCTTCTGTTGAGGAAGCCGAAGAAACCAACTACAAGAGGTGTAAGTAGTACAATAAACATCGGGTTGAAATATGCGAATTGTTCGGGAGCAATACTGTTTTGATCAGGGAGCGTATTAAGTTTTAGTATTACAATAATAATACCAATTATGGCAAAAACACCGCCAATACCTCGTGTTCTTGAACTAGAATTTCTGCTTATTGCAACCGCTCCGCCAAGTAGAATTGCTAAAATTCCGTGTAGTGCCAATACATCAAAAAGCAAGAAAGTAAATTTTCCGACAGATGGAGTTATGTAATCTCTTGCAAAAAGGGTTAAAGCGGCACCGTTTTGATGAAATGCCATCCAGAAGAAAATTACAATTGCAAATACAGTCATAAGAGCAAAAATTCTTAAACGTTCTTGTTCTTTAGTTAATATAATGTCTTTATCGTCATTCTTTTGGTGTTTCGATTGATAATCCGCGTCTTTATAGTGTTTTTTCCAGAAAAGAAATATTAATAAGGAAAGAACCATACCCAAAGCAGCAACGGCAAAACCTGCATTGTAACCTTGCGCTAATGTTGTTCCGAAATTATCGATAAAGAATTGTTTGATATTAGAAGCGGCAATTGGGGCGTAAAATGCACCGATGTTTATACCCATATAAAATATATTGTACCCGGCATCTTTTAATGAACCGTCTTTATGAGCATACAAATTACCAACAAGAACTGAAATATTGGCTTTGAATAAACCGTTACCGATAGAAACAACAGCAAGAGCAATATATAATTGTAATTCGGAGGAAGTTGGAATTGCCATTAAAGCATAACCAACACCCATAGTAATTGCACCTAATGTAATTGTTTTACCGTAACCGAGTAAATTATCGGCAATCCAACCGCCGAGTATTGGAGTAAAATATACGGCAGCTAAAAATATCCCGTAAATGTTTGTAACAGTGGCAGTGTCCCAGCCAAAATTCTCTTGAAGATAGAGCACGAAAATAGCCAACATAGTGTAGAACCCGAAGCGTTCCCACATCTCCGTAAAGAAGAGTACATACAGTCCTTTCGGGTGACCTTTGAACATTTTACCTCCTGAATTTGATTTTATTATCTTTAGAAATGATTAACTCAATTTGAGTGATTTTTTTATTTTGGAAAGCGTAAAACTTTATTTTAGAAAACTGCACTTATATTCCGACTTACTGATACGATTTCGAAATATATTAAACCACATTTACAATAACAAACACAATAGTTGGTACTTAACTTTACAAAAGATTATCTTTATTAATTGATTAAAGAGGCTTTTATGGGTGCTCAAATCTGCATTTTTGAAGATGAAAAATACCGTAATTTTTTACCGTTAACATTTGTTCGTCCTGTATACGATTTGAGATGCGGTATTTTTACCATCCGTGAAAAAATTCAAAAATATTATTCAGTTGATAAAGTAATTCTTCATACCAGAAAGTATTTGGAGAATCTTTTAAAAGAAGAAAACAAAGGATATGATGTCAATAAATATGATGCTGATAAAATACTTTTTTTAAACGGGAGACTTCTCCCCTCATCTGAAATTATGCAGCAAATTAACTTAGAAGGAAAAGATGAAATTTTTGTTTCGAACGGACAAATTACCGCCGCAGTATTATCGAAACATTTAATTCAAGAATTGTTAAACAACAGTAAAGATGATATTCTATCATTCGAAAAATTAGATTTTACCAGAACAGAAATTGATGCTTACTTATTTGAATATCCATGGCACTTGATTCAGAAAAATGATAAGGAAATAAAAAACGACATTAATTTAATTAAACCGAGTAGAACCGGAGAAAAATTTGATGGTGTACATTTATTAAACAAGAAAGATATATTCATCGCAGAAAATGTAGTTATAAAACCGAATGTAACTTTAGATGCAAGTGATGGACCTATTTACATTGATAAGGGAGCTAAAATTTTATCAAATACATACATCGCCGGACCGGTTTACATCGGAGAAAAAACATTTGTTAAAGCAAATACACAAATCTATCACGGCACATCTATAGGACCTGTTTGTAAAGTAGGCGGTGAAATTGAAAATAGTATAATTCACTCATATTCAAACAAACAACACGAAGGATTTCTCGGTCATGCTTACCTTGGATCGTGGGTAAACATCGGTGCAAGCTCCAACAATTCCGATCTTAAAAATGATTACGGGAACATCAAAGTTATAATTGACGGTGCAGAAGTTAATACAGAATCACAATTCTTTGGATTAATTATGGGCGACCATTCTAAATGTGCAATTAATACAATGTTCAATACCGGAACAGTGGTTGGAATTTCATCAAATATATTCGGTAGCGGGTTTCCTCCAAAATATATTCCTTCTTTCAGTTGGGGCGGTGGTGAGTCTATGACAGAATATAATCTGAGGAAAGCGATTGAAGTTGCCAAAACCGTTAAATCAAGAAGAAATATAAGTATGACTACCGCTGATTTAGAGGTTTTCAAAAAAGTTTTTGAGTTAACTCAAACAGAAAGAGATAAATTAAATAAATAATTTACTTTGCGTTCATAGCGACTCCTTAGCGATCTCTGCGCGAAACGTTTCTCGCTAAGCTTCCGCCTTAGGCGGGCAAGCGCAAAGATTATTCGCAAAACTTGCCAGGCAAATACTCCAATGTATAAAAATTACTTTTATCTAAATAGAGCCGTAATAGAACTGAAAGATCAACTGATCGGGAGTAAAATTTTCGAAATATTTACACAAGATAAAGATACTTTATATTTTCACATTCCAACAACAAGTAAAGAGTACAGACATCTCATTGTAAGCATAAATCAAAATGAACCATATTTACAAATAAAAGATGACCACCGAAAAGCACGGAAAAATGTAGTTGAATTTTTCAATGAATATTTGCCGTTGCAAATCACGGCCCTCGAAATCGCCGAAACAGATAGAATAATTAAAATTGCCGGCAACCAAATCCAAATTCTTATTGCTATTAGAGGAACACTTTCTAATGTGATTTTATTGCCAAAGTCAGGTGAACCTCAATTTTTCAAAAAAGTAAAACGTGTCGAAGAAGAAGAATTAATAAATGATTTACTACAAAACAAGTTTACCGCTGAATTCAATCTTCCCTCTTTTGATAACTCAATTAAAAATTTGAATGAGTTAAAAAAGCTTTATACCTACCTGACCAAAGATATTTTAAACGAAGCAAAAGCGAGATCAACTACAGAAGACTTTGAAAAACAAAAAGAGATTATTAGAAAAGTAATTTATCATATTGATAAAGACCCTATACAAATATTTTATTCAAACGACTTAAACAGATATGTTTTTGTTCCCTCCGGTTTTATATCAATTTCTAGAGATTCTGAGGTTTTGGAATTCGATAATTATCAAAATGCAATTATAAAATTTCTTTCTCTCGGCAATAAGCTTACAAGAGAACAAAATTTGCAGAAAGAAATCTCAAAACACTTAGATAAAGAATTAAGCGGACTTTCGCAAAAATTAAATAGTCTGCGTAAAAGAATTGATGAAGGATCGAAAGAAAAAGAATATCGTCATATCGGTGATTTGCTGATATCCAACTTAAATCAAATAAAAAAGGGAATGAAAGAGATAACTCTTAAAGATTTTCAATCGGAGAAAGAATTTAAAATAAAATTAAATGATACTTACTCCCCTAAACAAAACGTCGATTATTATTACGACAAAGCCCGAGGCGAAAAAATTAATTACGATAAATCAAAAGAGTTGTTTGATGCTTCTCAAAAGAAGTACAAAAATCTCCTCTCTATAAAAGATGAGTTTGAAAACACAAATGAGCTTGCTAAATTAAAATCAATTAAAGAAAAGTTGGGATTAAGGGATAAAAAACAAGTGGAATCAAATAACCCTCAAGTGAAATTCCGTCATTTTATCATTGAGAATAAATATCACGTTTTTGTAGGGCGCGACAGCAAAAGCAATGATCAGCTTAGTCTAAAGTTTGCCAAACAGAATGATTACTGGTTCCATGCGAGAGGTTACGCCGGTTCACACGTTGTGCTGAGAGTTGACAACCCGAAAGAAGGTATTCCCAAAAATATATTAAAAGATACTGCCTCAATTGCCGCTTATTATAGTAAAGCCAAGACCGCAGGCACTGCGCCTGTAGCTTATACATTCGCAAAATATGTTACAAAACGCAAAGGAATGGAACCGGGTAAAGTCTATCTGCAGAAAGAAAATGTGCTGCTTGTAAAACCGGAAATACCGAAAAATGCGGAACAAGTCGAAGATTAGAATTATTTGTAAAGCGACGATCCTTCGTCGCTTACCGACATAAATTAGAAGACGAATAAACCAAGTTCCTCTAAGGAACTTGGTTTATTTGGTTTATTCTTAAGCCCAAAACAAGCGACCAAGGATGGTCGCTTTACATATTTGTATTTCATGCTGCAATATTTTTTAGGGTTTAGGAATTAGGAATTACGTCAACCTCTTCCCTTCCAACTGCTCATGCTTTTATGAATACCCAGTAGTACAATAACTTTTTGAAATAATTTATCGGGCAAAATTCCTCTAAACAAAACAGCAAGTCTAACCGTTCGTGGTCTTTTAATACAAGTCTTCCCCTTTTTCAGTGCATCATTTACAATTGCTTTTGCAATTACATCGTGTGATTTAACAAGCGGTACAATTAAACTACCGAGAAAGTTCAGCTTTGCACCTTCAAACATTCCTTCTGCTAAATAACTTGGGTGAATTGAACTGAACTTCACACCCTTTTTATTTTTTGTATAGGCTTCAAACCTCATTGATTCAGTAAACCCCCAGACTGCCCATTTTGTTGCAGTGTAAACAGCCATTTGCGAAACCCCCAACATACTTGAGGCTGAAGAAATGTTTACAATGTATCCGAAATCCCTTTCGTACATATCATCGATAAAGGCTTTTGTTGTATAGATTAATGAAGTGAGATTTACATTTATAGTTTTTTCCCATGCTTCATCGCTTTCTTCATTTAAATATCCGCCTTTTACAAATCCCGCATTATTTATTAATACATCTACTCTGCCCATTTCTTGTTTAGCGACAATCGCCAATGCATAAACTTCATTTTTGTTTGTAACATCACATTTGTGAAAAAATAGTTTGCCGGAATAACCATTCAATTCTTTTTTTGCAATTGACATTGCATCTTCATTTAAATCCCAAACTGTAACAATACATCCTTCTTCTAACAATCTCTTTACAGTGGCAAACCCAATTCCCATTGCTCCGCCGGTTACAATAACTTTTAGATTTGCTAATTTCATTTCAAGACTCACTTTTTTTTTTTACCTTTCAATTTAATAAAATAATTAACTAAGAACGTTTCCATACTTGAATATAAATTTCCGAAAAATACTGTACATCCTTTTCATCTCTGCCATTATAGGATTTGCATACAATTTTATTTCTCCCACCGGCATACCGCTTATTAAGAAAGAAATTAAATTAGGTGCATTAGCAAAACAGCCTTCAAATACTGGTGAATTGGATTACACAAAAATTAAAGCTGTAAATTTAGAACAAGCATACACTTTATATAATGAAGGAGCTAAGTTTGTTGATTCTCGCGATATGTGGGAATATGCTGATGGACACATTAAAGGTTCAGTAAGTTTTCCCGAGATAGAATTTGAAATTAACCATCCGGCTTTGTCGAAATTAGAAAAGGATGATAATTTAGTTATTTACTGTTCCAGCACTGAATGCGGATTGAGTACAAAACTTGCTATTGAACTTTTAAAATTAGGTTTTGAAAATCTTTTTGTGTTTGAAGAAGGCTGGGATGCCTGGTTAGAAAATGGTTATCCAATTGAAACAGGTTATTTACCTTGAGTATACTTTACAATAAATACTTGTTTTTGACTGCCAAATTTGCAATAGGATTCGTGTTTATTTTTGCAGGTGCCGAAAAAATTGCTGACCCTGGGGCGTTTTCGGATTCAATTGCAAATTATAAATTGCTTCCTCTTGCTGCTGTTAATTTTTTTGCAATTGTACTTCCGTGGATTGAATTAGTATCCGGTGTTCTTTTAATATTCGATAAATACGTTAAGGAAAATGCTTTTATTTATAACGTGTTAATTATAGTGTTCACGCTTATGGTATTCATTGCAGTTCTAAGAGGCCTGGATATTAACTGCGGTTGTTACGGTACGGCAGATGTTCAAAAAGTTGGTTTTGCAAAAATTTTTGAAAATATTGGTTTACTGATTCTGGGACTTTATGTTTATTTCTTTTCCGATAGCTCTGATTAAAACTAAACCTTCCAAATAAATGATAATTGACCAATCATCCGTAAATAAAATTCTTCTTATTAAATTAAGAGGAATTGGTGATGTAATTTTATCGACAGTTGTATTGGATAATTTAAAAACAAACTTCCCTACTGCCGCAATTGATTATCTTACTGAAAAACCGAGTGAACAACTGCTTGAAGGTCTACCGCAAATAAATAAAGTTCTGTTGTTTAACAATAAAGATTTTTGGGGAAGACTGAAACTTGTGCAAGAAATTCGTAAACATAAATACGATCTAATATTCGATTTCTACTCCAACCCCTTTACTGCTCAGCTTACATTTTTAAGCGGTGCAAAGTATCGTGCTGGTTTTCCATATAAGGGACGAAAATATGCATACAACTTATTCGGTCCTAAAGAAAGAGGAGTCTATCATGCGGCTGATTTGCACTTAGAATTTTTAAAAAGAATTGAATTGAAGGTCGGTTCGAATAACCTGCATTGTGATGTCAATTCCGAATCACAAGAGTTTGCAAAATCATTTTTTGATAATAACTTTAACCAAGATTTTTTTGTTGTAGGTATTTCACCCAGCGGCGGCTGGCCCTCAAAAAAATGCGACCCTATTAAATATGCGGAAATTGCAGATGAAGTTGTCAAGCAATTCGATGCTAAAATTCTTATCGTTTGGGGACCAGAAGATGAAAAAGAAAGTGATAAAATAATTTCTTTAATGAAAAATAAAGCCGTAAAAGCTCCACCCACAAATATTCAGCAAATGGCTGCCTTAATTTCTAATTGTAAAATATTGATAGCTAATGACAGCGGACCGATGCATATTTCTACTGCTATTGGTACTCCTACTTTGAGTTTGCACGGACCAACTAACCCGAACCTTCAGGGTCCTTACGGTGAAAAACACGAATGGATAAACAAGGGTGATTTGCATTGCATCATTTGCAATAAACTTGAATGCCCTTATAACCATGAATGTTTTTTAGAACTTGATACACAAAAAGTCATTGAAAAAGTGAACTCGCTAATTAAGAAAAATAATCTGAAGTGATAAAAGAAATAGAAATATTACTGCGCAAGCTTTTGCTTAATATTTATTTGTTTTTCAGCAAAGATCAACAAAAACAAACTGAATTAAAGCTGAGCGCGGAAGATAAAATATTATTGATTCGATTAAATAAAATCGGTGATGCTTTAGTAACTACTCCCCTTTTAAAAGCGATAAAAGAAAATGCAGGTTGTACTATTCACGTTCTGGCAGATAGAAAAAATCGTTTTATTTTTGAGAACGATTTAAATGTAGACAAGACATACCAATTCGACAAAGATACTTCCAAAATTAAACGACTTAGAAAAAAACTGGAATCTGAAAATTACAAAGCAGTTTTCGATCTACACGATGATGTTTCTACAACCGTAACATTATTTATAGGTTCTCTTAAAATAAAGTACAAAGTAGGGTTTGATAAGGATAACCGTAAAATATTTACTCACCTTGTTCCCCGTCCAAATCCCGCTTCAACTCATATTGTTGAAAGATATTTCGAATTTTTAAAATTTCTTCAGATTGATTTTAATTTAGGAGAAATCAGAATAATCTTTAATACCGGGGGAAAATCTGAACAACTAGCAAAAAAATTCATTGAAAATAATTTTAAGACTCCTAAATTTTTAGTGGGTATTAACATCTCTGCGGGAAGCGAAGCTCGTTTTTGGGGTGAAGAAAGATTTAAGAAATTAATTTCATATTTTTCGCAATACGATGTAAATGTATTGTTATTGGCGGCACCTGATGATTATTCGAAAGCGAAGCAGGTTGCCGCTAATAATGTGAAGATTTTTATTGACAAAGAATTTCGTAACTTTGCGGCGATGATAAAACAACTTGATTTTTTGTTTACCCCTGATACTTCCATCGTTCATTTAGCTTCTGCATTCGAGATTCCGATGTTTGGAATTTATGTTAAATACAAAACAGAAAATACCGTTTGGTATCCTTACAACACAGAGCATGAATTGGTTGTTACAGAAGAAAAAGATTTCAGCAACTTAGATGCCGATGATGTAACACCAAAATTAAAATCCTTTTTTGAGAAAATATATTATGGCTAAAGAAATACCGAATTGCAAAAGATTTACCGGATACAAACCATGCTATCCTGATCATAACTGCTGGGAAGACGGTTGCAAAGACAACATACCATTCGGCACAAAAATTTTGATTATTAATCTTGACGCAATGGGTGATGTATTGATGACCACAGCGCAGCTTGCATCTATAAAAAAACAATACCCGCAATCGACAATAATTTGGGTTACTCTAAAAAATGCATATCTACTCTTGGACAATAATCCATACATCAACAAAGTTTATGTTTATGATGCTGAGTCAATTTCAATTTTGCAGTCAATGAAATTTGATATTGTATTAAATGTCGATAAATCACAACGCTCCGGGGCATTAGCTATGGCGGTTGAAGCACCAATTAAACGAGGTTTTGGAGTAAATGAAAACGGTCAAATCTTTCCTTTTAACGAAGGTGCATATTACAACTATAAATTAGGTATGGATGACCATCTAAAATTTAAAGTCAATAAAGTAACCGGACAAGAATATCTTTCCGAAACTTTTGAAATCCCTTATGAAAGAAATGAATATGTGTTTGAATTCAATGATGAAGAGAAACAATTCATTGCCGAATACAAGAAATCAATTGGTATTAAAGATTCAGATGAAATAGTAGGATTTAATACAGGCTGCTCCCTTCTCTACCCCAACAAAAAGATGACCATCGAACAGCACCAAATATTGATTGATAGATTTTTGAGAACAAACAGATTCAAAGTGATGTTGGTAGGCGGACCTGAAGATACCGAAAGAAACAAAATAATTGCGGAGCCTTTCGGTGATAAAATTATCAACACACCTACAACCGACGGTATCAGAAAAGGTGCTTGCTATGAATCTATACCCCAAGTTATTATTACCGGTGATTCATTCGGGATGCATCTTGCAATAGCTCTAAAGAAATTTGTTATTGCTTGGTTCGGTTTATCTTGCTGGACGGAAATTGATCTTTATGATCGCGGCATAAAACTTTATCCTGAAGGATTATTCTGTGCGCCTTGCTGGAAGAAAGAATGTCCTTATAATCTTGAGTGCATTCAAATGATAGATCTTGATAGAATGTTTGATGAAGCAGTAAAGTATTTTGATAATCTGAAAAAATAATCTGATGAACGGATATTCATTTGAAGAATATGCGAGAAGCAAGAAACGTCCATTAATTTTAGATGGAGCGATTGGAAGTATACTACAAATCGAGTCCGAAAAATCGCCTCTTTGGTCGAGTCTTTTGAACATTACCGAGCCAGAAAAAGTTATTGACTTGCATAAGCAATATATAAATGCCGGAGCAGACATTATAACTACCAATACATTCAGAACAAATCCGTCTTCATTAGCAAAAACCAATTTAAATATCACTGATTATGAATTAGTAAAAATAAGTGTTGAGCTTGCAATAAAGGCAAGAGAAAATAAAAATATTTTAATAGCCGGTTCAAATGCACCGGCTGAAGATTGTTACCAACCAGAAAGAACAATATCTCATATTGAGTTGGAAGAAAACCACCGGCAGCATATTAATAATTTATGGGAAAGCGGTGTAGATTTTATTTTAAACGAAACATTTAGTCATCTTGACGAAATAGATTTTGTTTGTAAACATTGTTCGCAAAATAGTATCCCCTACATTATCAGCCTTTATTTAACTGAGAATATTGAATTACTTGATGGATCGAAGTTAAGTACGGCAATAAAAAATATTCTTCCTTTGAAGCCGCTTGCTATCGGAATAAATTGTGTTTCACCGAATACATTTGAACATATTGAATTCGGAATATTCAAAAATATTGGATGGGGTTTTTACTTAAATTGCGGTTCGGGAAACGTTACCGACGAAGTAATAAGCTGCGGCATTTCACCCACAGATTATGCAGAAACAGCAAAAAAATATTTACGATACAATCCAATTTTTATCGGGTCGTGCTGTGGTTCAAGTCCCGAACACACAAAATCTTTAAGGGAAGCAATTGATGAAATATATTGAGATTAAAGCTCCTGTTAAAATAAATATCGGTTTGAATATTGTAAAAAAGCGAGATGATGGTTTCCACAATCTCGAAACTTTCTTTTACCCCATTAATGATTTATTTGATGAGTTAACCTTCAAGCGATCTGATAAATTCTCTTTTGAGATGAAAGAAACGAGTATCAAGTATCAAGATAAGTTGCAGAGCAATTTAGTTGTAAAGGCAAAGAATATTCTTGAAGAAAAAACCGGTAAAAAACTGACTGCTAAAATAACGCTTAAGAAAAATATTCCAATCGGAGCAGGATTAGGCGGCGGAAGCAGCGATGCAGCCTCTACGCTTATATGCCTTAATGAAATGTTTAACCTAAAAATTAAAAATGAACAAATGATTGAGATAGCGCTGAAGCTTGGATCGGATGTTCCCTTCTTTCTTAAAGCTAAGCCTGCTGTCGGTAAATCACGTGGTGAAATTTTATCAATTAAAGAATTTAGCGTGCCTTATTATATTTTACTTGTCAATCCGGGTATTCACGTTTCAACAAAAGAAGCATTTGCAAGTATTAATCCCGTTAAGTCAAATATAAATTATGATGATACTTTTAAAGACTTCAATTCGTTTTGGCTGCATCACAATAATGTAAGAAATGATTTCGAAAATTATGTGTTCAGCAAACATCCGGAGATTAAACAGATAAAGGAATTATTGAATGAAAACGGTTCTTTGTTTTCTTTGATGAGCGGAAGCGGCTCTACTGTTTACGGTTTTTTTGAAAGTTTTGAACAAGCTTTACATACAAAGCAATTATTCCCCGTCAATTATACCTCATTTATAAGCAGACCAGAATAAATTTAATCTTTATGACCCGGTTCCGGAATAGGTAAAACATACGGCAGTTGAATTTTTACTACCGTTCCAGGTTTTTCAACAGTACCGATTTTTGACGGACTATCAATTCTAATCGTTCCTTTATGTCTTTCAATTACTTCTTTTACAAGTGCAAGCCCGAGACCGCTGCCTTCAAAGTCCGAACGCTTGGCATTAGAGGCACGGTAAAATTCGTTTAGAACATTTTGTAATTCGCTACTCGGTATTCCAATCCCGGTATCGGATACTTCAATAGAGATATTGTTTTCGTCATCATATAATTCTATCTGCACAGTGCCCTTTTCTTTAGTGTATTTGAAAGCATTACAAATAATATTTGAGACAGCTAACTCAAGCAGAATCTTATCAGCCATTAATTGTTTTTTAAATTTACGTTTGTCAATTACCTTGGTTTCAATATTTTTTGATTTCACATCGCTGCATTGTTTTTCTAAAATCGATTCGATTACGCTAACTATATCAATCGGTTCGGATGAAGTTAAGTTCAACAGTTTCAATCTTGATATGTATAAAACATTATTCACAAGTGAGAGAGCGTCACTGCTTCGTACTTTGATACGCTCGATCTTTTCTTTCACTTTCTCAGGAATCGGACCTACATAATCATCAAGCAATATATTTGCAAAAGATTGAATTGCGGAAACCGGAGTTTTAATTTCGTGTACAACACCGATAATGTATTTCTGTTTTTTCTCCTCTAACTGTTCAATTTTTTCCAAAGAACTTCTTAACTGCTGCTCCCTTTTATAGAGTTGATAAGCAATTTTATTTGCAATATAAATGCTGATTAAAATCATTGTAGAGTAAATCACCATAAAAAGTATTACGTAAGTAAACGGATGTACTACTTCCGAAGAATAGAGTCCCCAAATAAGGTGTGTGTGAATAACATTAAAATGTTGAAGCATTATCATGGAATTGAAAGCGATTAGATAAATTGCGATAACCGAATAAACTACATACCCCGGAAGTATTAAACTCCCGATGATAGCTTGGAATATTCCGAAAAGGTAAATTGGCGATTCAATAGTACCGGTGTAATAAATTAAGATTAGCAACGATGTTAAATCGCAAAGCATTTGAACAAGAGATAAATGCAGACAATTAAACTTACCGGGTATGCAGCCGATCTTTTTACGGATGTAATGGAGAAAAATATTATAAAGAAGAATGATTAATGAGAGTGCGGTAATTGCGTAAATTTGTCGAGCTGAAAGTGAAAAATTAAGAAGATACTCTCCACTTAATAAAAATAAAAGAAGAGCAACTGCAAATGCATAACGCATTTTGATGAACCACAAATTTCTGGCTCTGATTGCTTTCCAAAATTCATCGTAGTGGTGTGCCCATCCGGGAACAAGCGCTATCATTTATTTATCTCTTCTTGAGGTTTTCTAAACGTTCAAGAGACTTACAAATAAATATATTGATATCCTTTTTTAATGTAAATACAATAAAATCCCGAAGGCTAAATATACAGTCCCCGGGATTTATTGAACCAAATATTTGAAAGGATTTACATAATTATTTAACCAACAACATCTTTTTACTATTCACAAA